>UMCX01020362.1_pt1 | contig 17921 bp, 14 predicted proteins | sample 1964341 | NCBI WGS metagenome assembly UMCX01 (sample SAMEA4835979, study PRJEB28245) | human gut metagenome | biome: gut microbiome; material: fecal sample | place: Denmark | collected 2008
TAGTCGGGTTCCGAAAATCGGGGCCCGACTTTTTTATTCTGTTGGGAATTTCCGGCCGGTTGCAAGGAAATTTCTCTTCGCAGTCTGTGTTTCATGGTGAATGTTGCTTAAATGGAAGATATTGATTATATTTGTAAGGAATACTATTTTATTTGTTTTGTGGTATAAATGGCATTTATGAATAATATGATAGCGTTTGATGTCTTAAATCCAGGTGAGGTGGCCATGCGGATTGCAGCGAGAGTCAAAGCTCGGAGATTGGAGCTGGATTTGACGCAGGAGGGTTTGGCAGTGAGAGCAGGAATCAAGTTCGCAACCTATCGCAGATTTGAGCAGACGGGGGAGATCTCGTTGAAGGGGCTGCTTCAGATAGGCTTTGCCTTGAATACTCTTTCGGAGTTCGATGCTCTTTTTGCGCAGAGGCAATATCAATCGCTCGATGATGTCTTGAATGAGCAAAGTGTCATGCGTAAACGGGGTCGGAAAAATGAATAGCATCAAACAAATCGAAGTTCTTCTTGCGGATCGGTTGGTGGGCCGTCTGGCTCTGACCAAGGAGGGGTTGTGTGCATTTGAATATGCTCCCGATTGGCTCGGTTCGGGTTTCTCTATTTCTCCCTTTGAGTTGCCTTTGCGAAGTGGCGTCTTTATCGCTAAACCGCGTCCGTTTGAGGGAGGATTCGGTGTCTTCGATGATTGCCTGCCCGATGGATGGGGCCTTCTTATCCTGGACCGATACCTGCAGCAAAAGGGGGTTAATCCTCGCGAGCTTTCTCTGCTGGATCGCCTCGCATTGGTCGGGTCGTCGGGTCGTGGCGCCTTGGAGTTCCGTCCGGATCATAGTGTCGTGACTCGACAGGATTATGCTGATTTCGAGAAGTTGGCATTGGACGCTGAGCGAATATTGGACAGCGACGAATATAAGGGGGGAGGCATCGAGGAGTTTCAAGATCGTGGTGGCTCTCCGGGTGGCGCACGTCCCAAGATCTTCGCCCGTTATGAAGGCAAAGAGTGGCTGGTAAAGTTTCGAGCCAAGAGAGATCCGCAGAGTATTGGTGTGGATGAATACCGCTATTCGCTGCTTGCTAAAGAGTGCGGAATCGAAATGCCTGATACGCGGCTTTTCGAAGGCAAGTACTTCGGCGTGGAGCGTTTCGACCGAACGCCTCAAGGCAAGTTGCATGTTGTTAGCGTGGCTGGTCTTATCGGTGCTGATTATCGGTTGCCCAGTATCGACTACAAGCATATTTTTCAGGTGTGCGCCGTGCTGACGCATAGTGTAGCCGAATTGTGGAAAGTCTATCGACTGATGGTGTTCAATTATCTCATCGGCAATAAGGATGACCACGCTAAGAACTTCGCTTTTATTCATCGGGATGGCGATTGGTACTTTGCTCCGGCCTATGACCTGTTGCCCAGCGATGGCATTAACGGTTTTCGCACGACTTCCATCAACGACAGTATCGAACCGACGAAAGAGGATCTTTTGGCAGTGGCAGCAAAGGCTGGGTTGAATGAGCAAGAATTGATAGAGGAGTTCACGATGATGAAAGGTATTGTTAAAGAGATATTCTAATAGTTGGAATATTATTAGTCGTGTAAGGAGGAACTTTGATGTACGCCTAAAAAGAGTGTTTTGCTTTAATATTTGGTGTGTGGTATTCGAAACCTCTAATAGTGATGTGATGTTATTTTAAGTATTTATAATGGGAAAATTGATTATTTTTCAATATATTTGTATTTAATCAATTATTGCAATATGCCAAAAGATATTAATAGGCTGAAAATCGTATTGGTGGAGCAAAAGAAGACCGGAAAGTGGTTGGCGACCCAGTTGGGTAAAGATCCTTCGACGGTCTCAAAATGGTGCTCAAATATTACACAACCTCCTTTAGATGCCTTAGTCAGTATCGCTAAGTTGCTAAAGGTTGATATTAAAGAGTTGATAAACGCATAAGTAAGTTCCAAATATATGGCAAAACCTGTATTTTCAGGGCATGAGTCTTTCGCGTGCAAATCTCATTGGTTGAAACGTGGATATGATTTCGTAAACGAAGGAAATAATTTTAATGCAGACGATGCTGTTGTGCAGCTTGGTGTGGGCAAAAATATGGTATCGTCGATCCGGTTTTGGATGCGGTCTTTTGGTGTATTGGATGCTAATGGAACGTTAACGCCGATTGCTCATTATTTGCTTGATTCAGATACTGGATGTGATCCGTTTTTTGAGGATCCTGGGAGCTTATGGCTGATGCATTTTCTTTTAATGGAGACTAATTATGCAACAGTCTATCCTGTGACATTTATTGAGTACCATCGTCAACGCAATCTTATTGATAAAAGCAAGTTGCAGAATTTTATCAAGCATAGTTGTTTCGAAAATTCTCAATATAAGAACCTTTACAACGAGAATACTGTCAAGCGGGATATCGGTGTGATGATCCACAATTATTGTGGCAAAAGTAATGGTAGTATTGAGGATAGCAATGCATTATTGGCACCATTGAATCTTGTTCAGGAGAGCGACAAAAAGGATGTGTATACGTTCAATTCTGATACGAGAAGCCTGGTCCCTCCTCGAATCTTTTTATATGCGATGTTGTCGTCTTTTCCTGACCGAAAGAGTGTTTCTTTTGATGAGATTGCAAAGTTAGGTTTGATTTTCTGTTTGACGAATAACGAGATGTTAGAGCTAATCAAGCAGTTGTGCTCGATTTATTCTGATGTTATTGTGTTTTCTGATGTTGCGGGTATTAAAGAACTGCAATTTAAAGGTAATTTAACGAAGGATCAGGCTCTTGCTGATTATTATAGGAACGAGTAAATATGAAATACATCCCATCTATCAACATCGAACAAACCAAGTTCGATAAACAGAGCTACATCATTACACCCAATGCCTTGGGCGTAGTTGGGAATATTGTAGACTCGTTCAATACGGGTATTCATTCATTCAATATTATTGGATCATACGGTACCGGTAAGTCCAATTTTATATTAGCCTTAGAAGATAGTCTTGTACATAACAGTAATGTCTTGCTTGTAAACAAAGGCCAGTTTAACGGATTTGCCAAATTCCGATTTGTCAAGATTGTTGGTGAGTATACTTCTTTACAGAGACTGTTAATGTCTCATCTTTTTCCGGAGTCTGCCTCTGAAAACCTGTTTGAGAATTTAAAATCATTCTTTAAGAAAGCAGAAAATCGAGATGAGTTTGTCTTCTTTGTTATTGATGAGTTTGGAAAGTTATTGGAGTATGCAGCTAAGAATAATCCGGAAAAAGAGCTTTATCTGTGGCAGCAATTTACCGAGTTCATTAATGATGCGGATCGAAATGCAATCCTTTTGACCACATTGCATCAAAACTTTAATTCGTATGCACGAGGTTTATCGGAGAGCCAGCGGAATGAGTGGACAAAGGTCAAAGGTCGTTTTAAAGAGATTGTTTTCAATGAGCCGGTAGAGCAGCTGCTTTATTTAGCCGCAAAGCGTATTGAAACGACGCCGAGAAAAGAGCTAAATACAGGGTTTCGGAAAATTTACGATTTGGCAAAACAAGCAAAGTTTGTCAGTGAATCGATTACATATGAAACTGCAAGAAGTTTATATCCTCTGGACCTTTTTGCGGCTCAGGCTTTGACGCTCTCCATTCAAAGATATGGACAAAATGAGCGTACGCTGTTCTCTTTTCTTGAGGCAACAGGTGAGGGCTCTTTGCAGCAGTTCCAGGAGAGTAAGCATACCACCTATAATCTGGCGAATGTATACGATTATGATGTATATAATTTCTATTCCTATCTTTCTGAAGTTAATGCTGACTCGGCAGCTTGGACCAGCATCCGAGTTAGTATTGAAAGGGTAGAAGGATTGTTCGAGGGAGCGATTGCAAACAACGCAATTAAGTTGGTCAAAACAATCGGTATGATCAATTTGTTTGGTAATGCTGGCATTCGCTGTACCCAGGATGATTTAGTCTTATATGCCCGTCAGGCTTTAGGTATAGAAGACCCCCAGCCAGTTATTGAGCAATTGGAGCAGTATAAAATTATTCGATATGCTACCTATAAATCTCAATATATCCTTTTTGAGGGGACGGATGTTAATATCGAAGGTGAATTGCTAAATGCATCAGGAATAGTACCTCGATCGAAAGATGTGATCGAGAAACTCCTGAATAATTTCAATTTACCAATAGAGTTTGCCAATGCGTCATACTATCACCGAGGAACTCCGCGCTATTTTGAGTATGTAATCTCAGAACTGCCTATTAAACGTGCTCCTCAAGATGAAATAGACGGATTTGTTAATCTTATTTTTAATGAATCGTTATCTTTAGGTAAACTCAAAGAGGAGACCACAGATACTGAGGAGGCGATTTTGTATGCTTATTTTAAGCAAGCAGATAAGATTATCGACCATCTTTGGCAATTAGATAAACTGTTTTATGTCCAATATACGGTAGATAGTAGCGATACAGTAGCACAAAAGGAGATTAGAGCTCTTATCTCTCATGAGCAGAATTTGCTCAATGCAAGTGTTTTGGATGCTTTGTTCTCGTATGGAAACAATGTAGCATGGATTTACCGAGGGAAAGAGGTCCCGATTCATTCGAAGACGGATTTCAATAAGTTGCTCTCGAGTATCTGTGAGGATGTGTATTGTGCGACACCCATTTTCATCAACGAAATGGTCAATAAGCACAAGCCGAGTAGTGCGATCTCTCTTGCTCGTGTTAATTACTTAACCCATTTGCTTGAGAATGCCTCGGATGCTGATTTGGGCTTTGAAGAGGGGAAGTTCCCTCCTGAGAAGACGATCTATATGACCCTGCTGAAGAATACGAAGATTCACCGTAAGGTAGGGTCAGATTATTTCCTTGATGCGCCTCAAGATCCCTCGTTCCAGGCTTTATGGCAAGCTTGTGAAGCATTTATGGACGGAACGAAAGAGAAGCCTCAAAAGCTGGGAGAGTTAATTAAAATCTTGAAGGCACGGCCATTCAAGCTGAAACAGGGCGTGATAGATTTTTGGCTTCCGACCTATTTGATCATTCGTAAGAATGATTATACGTTGTATAATGAGGCGGGAATTTATATCCCTACGATTACGCGAGAAGTGCTGGATATTCTGCAAAAGGCTCCAGCTGGTTTTGCCATAAAGGCTTTTAATGTAGAGGGTGTAAAACTTGACTTGTTCTGTAAATATCGTGAGGCGTTGAATTTAAATCCAGATGAAGAATTTACAGCTGATAGTTTGGTCGAGACGATAAAGCCGTTCTTGATTTTTTATAAGAAGCTGAATAAATATACGAAGCAAACTAGACGCCTACAGAAGTCAACTTTGGAGTTCCGTTCAGTCCTAGCCAAAGCAACAGATCCCGAAAAAACATTCTTCGAAGATTTGCCTTATGCTTTAGGATTTTCAAATACGGATATTGTTGGGAGTAACGAGGTTCTGCAGCGGTATGTAGAGTTATTACAAAAAGCAATTCGAGAGCTTCGGACTTGCTACAGTAATCTGATTGGCCGACTAGAGCGAGCAGTTGTTGAGGAGCTGGGTCTTCAGTCAACCGACTATCTGGCATATAAAGAAGAGTTGGCTCAGCTATATGCCAATATTAAGACGTATTTGTTGACGGAGCGGCAAAAGACATTCCTTACTCGTATTTTAGCCAAAAATGTAGATCGGACAACTTGGTATCAATCTTTGGCATATATTGTCTTGGATAAGCCATTGGATACTCTTCTTGATGAAGAAGAATCTTATCTTATAGATAATCTGGTTCACTCGTTCAAGGAGTTGCAAAAGTTTATTGATGTAAGTAATAAGAACTTTACTCCGTCTGATCATTTCATTCGTTTTGAGATGATTACGGCGCAGGGAGCAATTGATCCTTGTATCATTCAGCTCAACAATCAAAAAACGGAACAGGCTCAATCTCTCGAAAAACAGATTGATCAGTTGCTTTCTGGAGATAACGAGGTGGATGCATACGTACTTTTAAGCATCATTCAGAAGAAATTGAAGAAATGAGTATGAGTAAAGTTAGGCATGTTCTGGGGATATCTGGTGGAAAGGATAGTGCCGCGTTATCTATCTATATGAAGCTGAAGTATCCCCAACTAGAGATAGAATATTATAACTCGGATACAGGTTGTGAACTGGCAGAAACGGAAAAGCTTGTTGATAACCTGGAGTCCTTTTTGGGGAAGATAGTTCGTCTTCGAGCTGCTCAAGGAAGTCCAGAACCGACTCCTTTTGATCACTTCTTAAAAATTAGTGGTGGCTATTTGCCCTCGCCTCAAGCTCGTTGGTGTACCCAAAAGATGAAGCTGGCAGAATTTGAGAAGTTTGTTGGAGATGATCCTGCTGTTTCTTATGTGGGTATTCGAGGAGATGAAGATCGTGAAGGTTATGTTTCAACTAAGCCAAATATTCAAGCCATTTTCCCGTTCAGGCGAAATATCTGGAGCGTAGACGTGATCCATAAAGTCATGCACAATGACAATATCACTAACTTAAAAGCACTATATGAACAGTATGCTCCGGTAGGACTTAAAGAAACAGCGTTGGAAATTATTCAATGTCCGACCTCTCGTAATTATACGGTTAGCCGAAAATTGAATGCTCTACTGGATTTAAGCGTAAAGACATTTAATAAAGTTGTATTCGAATATCTGAAAACAACGGATTATCCGGTTGGAAAACTGGATGAGTTCCTGCTAGTAGACAATGAGGATGTGCTTGTTAAAGATGATATTTTACGCTTGTTAGAGGATAGTGGAGTTGGCATTCCTGCATACTACAACCCTATTGAGTTCGAGGTTGATGGTGAAAAAGGGGAGTATTGTCGTAGTCGTTCGGGTTGTTATTTCTGCTTTTTTCAGCAACGGATTGAGTGGATCTGGCTGCTCGAACAGCATCCTGATTTATACAAAAAGGCGATGGAGTATGAGAAGGATGGATACACCTGGATTCAAGGAGAAACTCTCGCAGAATTGAGCCGACCAGAACGGGTTCGACAGATTAAGTTAGATCATATCAAGAAACAGAAGGCCATGAAAGCGAAATCTAAAAGTGGACTTTTGGTTGATATGTTTGACGATGACGATATAAATTGTGCAAACTGTTTTATTTAGACATTAGATATTTATGCTTAAGACGGATGTAAGATGGCCTGATCATCGGCGTTATAAGTCTCGTACGGAGTGGGAGCCAATCGGTTTCTTCTCTGATTGCTTATGCAATGCGACGAGCTTTGATTTGATGCTTGGGTTCTTTTCGTCTTCAGCTATTCATGTCTTGTCGTATGGATTTGCCTCCTTTTTGTATCACGGAGGTAAAATGCGATTGATCATTAATAATATACTGACAACCCAGGATAAAGAGGCAATTATTAATGGTCAGCGTCATAGCATCATTACAACTTATGACCTGTCCGACATAAAAAATATTCATGAGACACTCTCTAAACGAGATCGGCATTTCTTCGAATGTTTGTCGTATCTCATTCAACATGATCGGTTAGAACTAAAGATTATTGAGCCTAAAGAGGGTACCGGTATTTCACATACGAAGGTGGGGGTTTTCAATGATGGTGAAAATAGAGTGTCGTTCGATGGATCGTGTAATTTCTCTAAGACTGCACTCATTGATAATTTAGAGAGTTTAACAGTTTCGTGTGATTGGGATGGGCCTGTAGAGGAGGCGAAGATTCAGGATATTGCCAACGATTTTCTTCAAACTTTTACAGAGCAAAATCAAGCTGTTAATTATTTGGATGCGGCTGCGATTAAAACCAATATCGCAGTGACATTCAATAATAATGATATTGTTTCGCTACTCAAAGATGAATATGAGCTTATGGATAAATCGGAAAACTCCGATGAATATCCCGAATCGATTGAGGTTGCTCTTAGTAAAGCGAAGAAAGAAGTTAAGGCTTTGATTAGAGGGACCTCTTACGAACAAGAAAAAGAGGCGACACATACTCCAATGTTCCCCTTTGCGGTTGGGCCGAGATCATATCAACAAACGGCTTTTGAGAATTGGAAGGCTAATAAACAAGTCGGCCTATTTGCTATGGCTACAGGAACAGGGAAAACGATTACTTCGTTAAATTGCTTATTGCAGGTGTACAATAAGACTGGGTATTATAAGGCAGTAATCTTAGTCCCGACTATTACGCTGGTCAGTCAATGGGAAAAAGAGTGCAGACGTTTCCGGTTTAATAATATCATCAAGGTTTGTTCAACTCGTCCTGGTTGGAAGTCAGATATTACTAGTATTCAGCTGCAAGAAAGAATCTGTGATGCCACACATCCTGTTTCATATGTGGTAATAGCCACATACGCCTCTTTTGCTAAAGATTATGCCTTTGACTTACTGAATTCGTTATCGCCAAAGACATTGTTAATCGCAGATGAAGCTCATAATATGGGCTCGGGGGCCTTGTTGCATAAATTGCCTATGATTCGTTTTAAACGTCGCATAGGTTTGTCTGCTACTCCAGATAGACAATTTGATGACGAGGGAAACGCTGCATTACGAACTTTTTTTGGCGCAGAACAACGATATACCTACGAGTTCACAATGCAAGAAGCTATTGATAAAGGCTTTTTGTGTCATTATGATTATTATCCTCATGTAGTTAGTTTGACACCTGAAGAGATGAACGAATATAAGGATCTGTCTCTTCAAATTGCTAAGTATTGTCATGGAGGTGAGCTTGATATTGAGAACGAACGATTGAAACGATTGCTTCTGGAGCGAAAACGTATTATCCATAAGGCCGCGGGAAAGATCGATGTGTTTAAGCAGATTATGGAAGGTCGACTTCAGGATAAAGGGAATCTAAAATATACATTGGTGTATGTTCCCGAGGGAATTCTTCCGGATAATACTGCAAATTTATTTGCAAAAACGGATATAATAAGCGATGATCCCGAGGCTGAAAAGCTCATTGATCAATATACAGAGATTGTCCGCGACCTAGGGAGTCGTATTACAGTTAAAAAGTTCACCTCAAATACTTCTGATCGAGATGCTATATTGTCTGATTTTGCAAGCGGAAAGATTCAGGTGCTTACCTCGATGAAGTGCTTGGATGAAGGTGTTGATGTGCCGAGAAGTGAGTTGGCGGTTTTTTGCGCTAGTACGGGTAATCCGCGGCAATTTATTCAGCGAAGAGGTCGGATCCTAAGGACTTGCGCTGGTAAACATAAGGCCATAATTCACGATTTAGTAGTTATTCCGAGCATTGATCCAACCATGGAAACCTATGAAGTCGAGAGGTCTTTATTAAGTAATGAATTGAAAAGAGTCCGTAATTTTGCTTTATTGTCAGACAACTGCGCGACCACATTGCAAGAGTTGGATGCTATACTTGATCATTATAATTTATCGATATTCTAACCCCTAAGACTATGGAACTCAAAGATTCAACAAATGGTGACAGAATGTTACGTATTGTGTTGAGTGATCCCAATCTAGTTCAATATGGAGGATATGATCCGCAGGACTATGAGACGGTCGACGAAGCCCTGAATTCTGAGTGTGTTGTGGTAGTTGCTGTTGCTAAATTTATTCAGGGGATGGAACACAATTACTCTCCAAGAGAAATTTACACGGAAATTCAGAACTATTTAAGCGCCAACCTATAATGATACTGAAAAGACTGACAATAAAAAACTTCCGTAGTTACTACGGCGAAAGTTCTTTCGACTTCAAAGACGGATTAACGCTTATCATTGGAGGAAACGGGGACGGAAAAACTACTTTTTTCGACGCCCTGGATTGGCTTTTTAAAACTGGAGTTGAAGATAAAAGCATCTACAATGTTTCCGAGATGCGAGCTGCTCAACTAGAACCAGGAGAGAGCGATGAACTTCGTGTAGAATTACTGTTTGAACACGGCGGTGAGAAGATACTCGAAAAGAAATTCCGTTTTGAGAAAGACTCAAAAGGGAATATTTTTACTCGAGATTTTTCGTTCCTTGGATACGAAATCAATGGAGTGGAGCGAGAGCAAATATCTGGATCCGTATTGCTTGAACGGTGTTTTGATGCGGCTGTCCGGAAATATTGTTTGTTCAAAGGTGAGACCGGTCTAAATATATTCAAAGATGATGATAGCGCATTGAAAACGCTTGTTGATAAGTTCTCTGATATACGACTCTTTGATAGCTATGTCGATATGGCCCAGGATTTCGAAGAGAAATCGAATAAGGCTTATACAAAGGAGTTAACTTCAGATAAGAAGGTCGCACAAAAAGCTACGGATTTAGGTTTTAAGTTGCAGGCGGCGACTCGTAAGTTGATTGATATCCAGCAGGATATTCGACAGCAAGAGGCGATGGTATCAGCTTATCAAACAAAGGTTGATGCGCTGGAGCATAGTCAGGAAGTGAGTGATCGTTACCATGAGTTAAAGGTACGGTTGCAGGCCCAATCCGAAAAGCGAACCTTAGCTCTTCAACGTATTGATGAGCGATATAATTATCATCTTCTTGATGATATGTGGATTCTTTGTGCGTTCCCGCCCATTTTCAAAGAATACATCAAGAAGGTTTCTGCTTTGAGCCGCGAGAAACGGAGGCAGAATGAAGCATATATTGAAGAAAGAGGTCGCGAAAAGGGGAAACAAGAGGCAATGCAAGAATTGACTGCTTTGGCAAACGGAGCAACTCGATTGCCTTGGTATGTTCCAGATGAGGGAACTATGCAGGAGATGCTTGATCAGGAGATCTGTAAAGTTTGCAATAGACCTGCACCAAAAGGATCAGATGCATATGCTTTTATGCAGGAGAAACTGGAAGAGTATCTTCGACAGGAAAAGGAAAAAGAGGCTACTGAGGCTGCTGAAGAGCCATTGTTTAAAGATCAAAATATCGAAAATCTCCATAGTCTTGGTATTAGTCTTGGTGGAAGCCAGGCTCAACTAATAGCAGGATTGGGAGAAGAAATCCGCGATCATATTGAATTTACGGCGGCACGCAAACAAGAACTTGCTAGTATTGAAGAGAAAATACGGGAGACAGAGGATGAGAAGCAACGCCTCCTTATTCAATCAGATGGACTCTCTGAAGATTTATTGGATAAGAATTTCTCTGATCTAAAAGGTACCTTTGAACAGAAGAACCGAGCTGAACAGCGCATTATGCTTCTGAAACAGCAAGAAGCTGAACTGCAGGAGCAGAAAGCCGAGCTGAAGGCGGAACTTGAAAATCTGAATCCGAACTCAAGTATTGCACGTACTTATGCTAAGATTCATACTGTATTTACCAAAATATTGGAGGCGTTTACGGCTGCCAAGAAACAAAATCTGAAGAAGTTCTTAAATGATCTTGAACTTCGGGCAAATGAGTATCTTGCAAAATTGAATGTAGATGATTTTCATGGAGTCATCAGAATTCGAGAAACTGCAGATGAGTCTGCCTCCATTAAACTGTACAGCTCAAATGATGTGTTGATCTCGAAGCCGAATGGAGCATTGGCAACAACAATGTATATGTCGGTCTTGTTTGCAATTTCAGATCTGACTACATTGAAACGAGAGGTGGATTATCCTTTGATCTTTGATGCCCCGACATCCTCTTTTGAGTCCTTAAAGGAAGATGAGTTCTACAATGTTATTGACAAGATTAAGAAGCAGTGTATCATAGTAACAAAAGATTTGTTGGAGAAAGATGACGTTACGGGAGAGCGGCGATTAAATCTTGAAAAAATCAATCGTCTTACCTGTTCTGTATATCGTATCGAGAAGCAGCGTCCTTTCGATCCTGAAGATCTTTCTACTATCTGTACAACCGCAAAACCGATTAAGTGATTATGGCCGAGAAATTAATAGATATATGGGGACGGAGAAATCCGGAATTCGAGGTTCGTTATGAAGAGAGCATTATTAAAATGTTCTGTGATTACGGGAAAGGAAGTAGTGATTTTCAAGAGTCTCGAGGAAAACTTTTTGGTGCCGGATATGAGATTTATATCATTGCGTTCTTTATTGGATTGTATTTTGATAAACGCCGTGAGTTAATCGATAACCCCAATAAAAGGAAGACGTTTGGTCATGCCTTGCAATATTGGGGTAATCAAGAAAACCGTAGAAATCGTAAATCATACGGGAAGATTCGTGAGTATATTTTCGTTGCATTGGTAGCTAGGAGCGATATTGATTTTATTGAACTCGATAAAGGTAAGATCAGTAAGTCCAAGGCAGTGGATAAATTGATTACCACGATGGAAGAGTATGCCAATTACGGATTCCATTACATGAAAGATAAGTTGATTGACAATCCTGACTATTTTTATAAGAACTCGGCTTTTCTTGATTTGTTTTTGAGCTTCTTGAAAAGCCCAGATGACGCAAATCCATCAGAAGAGGAAGAACTTGAGTCGCTTGATTGATGGAATATGTCATTTGTTATCATTATAATCTTATTAAATACTTTTATCATATTATTCGCCTTGTAATACAGAGGTTATGTTACGATGAATAATATCGTATTACAAGACTATTATATTTCGCTGAAAAATTGATGACTCTAGTTGTGTATAATATATTAAATATTCGTATATTTATATTGGCATAATGAAGTAAGCCTTAGCCTTGTGCTGTATAGTATTGAAACGTACTGATAATTAGAGTTAATATTATGATTAAAGATTTAATATTGAGAAGATGCTTCGCTGATTTTCAGGATGCATGGCAATTGAAAGAGTCTAAGTTGCCTGAGGCAACTATGTTTGAGATGTTTGTCAATTATGTTATTCTTAGCCAGGAAGATCTGGACACATTTATTGGACATCCTGAGTTATTGGATTTTTGCTCTACTGGAGGCGGAGACGATGCCAAAATGGATGGCATTGGTATAAAAATCAATGACCAGCTTGTTGGTAGTATTGATGATATCAATCAGATAGTTGAACGAAGTAAGAGGATAAATGTTGAATTTTTTTTAATACAATCAAAAGAAAAAGCGGATTTTGAGAGTTCTGCCGTTAGTACATTCGGAGTTGGTGTGAAGAATTTCTTCTCAGAACCATTACTTCCAGAAAATAATAAGGTGAAAGCATTAAGAGCTTTGAAAGATTATATCTTTTCAGAAGAGAAGGTCTTTAGAAAGCTTTCAGAGAATCCTTCTGTACGAATATATTATGTTTTTTGTGGAGAGGAGCCTACTGATCAACATACAAAAGCTATTAAAGATCTCTTAATTGGGGGGCTTAAGAGTTGCCCTGATTGTCTTGGAAATATAACAATGGAGATTGTCGACGGTAAAGCTCTTATTGAGAAATGTAAATCATTGGAGAATGATTTTAGTGTTGAATTAAATATTAAAGATATAATCCCTTTAACTGTTCAAGATAATATTCAGATAAAAAAAGCATATGCTTTTACTTGCGAGGCTTCTGAGTTATTGAAGCTACTGACTAAAAAAGATGACGGAACATTAAGACGTTCTCTTTTTAATAGTAATGTTCGAGATTATCTTGGGAATAGTGGCGGAGTTAATAGTGAGATTGAACAGACTATTGTAACCGAACCTGAAATGTTCTTGATGTGTAATAACGGTATAACAATTGTTTGTTCAGATTTTATTCAGGTAAAAGATAAGTTAGTTTCGATAGATAATCCCCAAATTGTGAATGGGTGTCAAACTTGTTCAACTATTTTTTTGCAGAGAGCGAATGAATCTTTGAAAAATGTTCAAGTATTGATAAAATTAATTTGTACTGATGATAATTCTGTTACCAATAAGATCGTAAGAGGGACAAATAAACAAAATCAGGTGTTGGAAGAGTCCTTTGAAACGACAAAAACTTTTCATCAAAAACTTGAGGATTATTTTGAAGCTAAATGTGATTCTGTAAAACTTCATTATGAAAGACGAAATAAACAATATTCGTCTGTACCAACTATTGCAAGATATCAGATAGTAAATCTTCGTGTATTAACTCAATCTTTTGTTGCAATGTTTTTGCAAAAACCGCATGAGGCTCATCTTCATGAAGCTGTATTGTTACAAAAATATGCACTCAAAGATGAGAATAATCGTGTAATTTATAATTCTAATCATAGTCCTTATCCTTATTATGTCGCAGCTCTTACCTGGTATATGTTTGAAATGGCATTTCGTGTAAATCCCAGTTTAAATAAAAAGGATTTACGACCTTATATTGCGCATTTGTATTATATTTTTTCTTTTACAACGAGCCAATATCCATTAAATGCATCGTCCCAAACAAACGCAATAGAGAAGTTCTGTGGAAAGTTGGAATCCACTCTTTTGTCTAAAGATTTCCCTGATATATTGAAAACTGTGATAAGCACTTTCTATATGTGCAAGGATGCATGGATTAAATCGGGGAAAAATAGATTTGCATTTAAGGAAAGTGAAGATTTTACCAATCTGATTACTCAAATTGCGCGAAACGTTTTTCTGGATAAAACGATTGAGGTCGATAATAATAATCTTGTAGCTGATAATGAACAGTGGTTACAGGGAGAGATTTTGTCTGCCATATTTAAAGAACGATGGTTTGCATTTATTAAGGCTAAAGAGTGTGACGGTAATGTATATTTTGACCAAAGATCTTATAGCGGACCGGTGCGAAATCTTATACCTGGGCAAAAGGTGCGTTTTTTGGTCGCTGCAAAAAAAGAAAATGGAGAAATGCGCTATCATGCAACAAAAGTAGAATTGCTTTAGTGCTGCAAGATTTCTCTTTATAGTTAAATGTCGGCTAGAGTTTTGTCTTACATCATACTCAGCCGACATTTTGTTGAGGCTTTATGATGTGAATTGTCTGATTCGCTTTGTATATTATCGTTCTGAACGTTATGCGACAATGAGGGAGGATGACAAGAAGTTTCTATATAGAAGTTTCGACTAACTGGCGATGCAGGTCAGACAACGTATTTGAGGCAGGAAATAAATGAAACAGAACTTTTGTCCTTGAAATTTAGCTGTAATGCTTTGTATTTTGATCATTTGTTAAATATTGGTTTATTATTACTTCATTGAATTATTTATTGCGTCTAGTAATTAAATTAACAGAATGAATGATGATGGAGATTGTCTAGCTGAATCTTTTTATACTCTAATTTGCAGATTGTCATATTGGATAGATTGCTGCAGAAGATCATGGAGATCCATAATTTGTTAGATGCCAAATCGAGGTCGGAATTACGCGAGTGGCTTCGACAGAATCACGATAAGGAGACGGAATGCTGGGTGGTAGTCAAGCGGGGACGTCCTGTTGATGACGATACCTTCTGGTATGTCGATGCTGTGGAAGAGGCTTTGTGTTTTGGTTGGATTGACAGCACAACCAAGAAGATCTCCGAGGAGGTGACGGCTCAAAAACTTTGTCCTCGGAAACCTCGTAGCAATTGGTCGGAACTGAACAAGGAACGATGCCGCCGCATGGAACAGCTGGGGGTGATGACTGATGCAGGTAGGGCCGTCTTGCCGGATATGAGCGAATCCGGATTTTCCATTGATCCTGATATTTTGCAAGAGTTGCAGTCTGCCCCTGTTCTCTGGGAAAATTTCTGCCGCCTGCCGGACCTTTACAAGCGGGTGCGGATTGATACCATTCAGATCAAAAAGAACCAGCCCGAACTTTTTCGGAAACGCCTCGACAAGTTTCTCGAAAACACCCGCAAAGGCATTCTCTACGGTGAGTGGAACGACAATGGGCGGTTGTGAGTTCAGCTCCTTTTCATCCGGCAGCAAGGTAAGGGCCCGGCGCGAAATGCCAACCTCAGGCCCTGATGGGGTTTCCGCAGGGAAAAGCCTCTTTCGGTGGAGCCCTTTCCCCGCGGAAAAGGTTGTCGTATTCGCTCCGGCCCGCTTTTGAAGATGCTACCGATGGAAAGGAGAAAAACCATGCTTCGGCTGTGTGTCGTGTCTCTCGTTCCCTGGCCCATCTTTCGTCCACCGTCCTCGATCCCCGCCGCTGCCTAAGATCAATTTGTTGCCCGTTTTTCTTGCGTTTGAGCTGCGATACAATTTGGTGGTATAAAGTTGTGTCCGCGGTGGTTTTTGAGGCGTACTGCCTATTCCCGTGGTTTCTATCGTGTATTTGTAGGGCTTCCGCCATTGGCGCGGCGTCCAACCCTCCCCGATGCAAGAATGTGGGCAACGGCCGAAGTCTTGTTGTTGCTCCAGCCCTATGTATCCAACTGGTATTTGCAAATCAATATGTCCGCAAAACAACAAAACAGAGAGCCAGCAAGACAGTACGTCAGTAAAACAACAAAACAGTGTGTCAACACAACAGCGAAACAACACAACAGCGAAACAGCGAAACAGCGAAACAGCAAAACAGCAAAACAGCAAAACAGGAAGACCCTGACTTCAGTCAGTCAGTACTTCAGTCAGTCAGTACTTCAGTCAGTCAGTGCTTCAGTCAGTCAGATTTCAGTCAGTCAGTGCTTCAGTCAGTATTTCAGTCAGTCAGTACTGAATTCAGTCAGTACTGACGTCAATCAGTCAGTCGGCCTTTTTGAATAAGACGCCCTGCGGGCCTTCCTTTTTTGATCGGTTTTGTTCCCGATGCCGGCTTCGGGAACGGGTGGTTCGCCTCTTCAGATTGGCCGGCGAACAAGAGGGAACGGGACGTGATATTCGACCCGTTTTTGAGTCCCCGGAACATTATATGTTTCGGGACTCAGCAAGCTGTGTTTTCCGTTACGCGAAATAGATTTCGTAACAGAAAACAGCTTGCCCGCAAGGGGGTAGAAAACTCCTCCGAAGTCGTCGTTTTTTACAGGGCACCCCATGTGCCGAGACCGGATTTTAACCGCCGAAGGGTGTCCGGCACCCTTCGTTCAAAAATAGGAACCATGGAAGGCATAATTGCGTCCTACGGGCAAAAGAAAAGGAGCAGACTTTCAAAGGCTGCTCCGACAAATGGGAATATTATGTTTCGATTCTCGGATGAAAATCACACCGGTTTTCTGACTGTAATCGCGAAATATGATGAACATTCAATGGCTTGTTCCATCTCAAATCGAGGCCGTGACACGACCCTCTCTTCATACACATAAGCAACGTAAAATAATGGAATTAGCCGTCCCAATGGCCTTCTCACACGCTCAATTCCATAGAAACTCTGTCAATTATTACCATGATTTGCGGCGGTTAAGGACCATTCTTTTGTGCACAAAATGCGCTGGAAAACCTGCTTATGGGTACACCCAAATATGACCAAACAATTGCTGTCAGTGGAGGGAAAGAAGGTTGAATACCATTTATCGAGTTTATTTTTAGAGCAATTGCAGAGACATAGACTACCCAGAAAGAACCTTTTCCTCTCGGGCATGTCTTTAACCCTCAATCCGTGAACATTCCAGCCCCAGCTACCTGCTGTATTCTGTCCGTGGCAGTGGTTGGCGTCGGTGTGGCAGTGGTTGGCGTCGCGTACCCTTATACAACCAATGATTCCTCTCGGTAACTTTGCCTTGTGAAACAGACCGAGATTGGATCCTCTCCCTCCGGACAGTCAGAAGGACAAAACAATAGCATTGACGTCTGCTGGATATCGGTCCACATTTAACACAGAGGGGCTTCGTCTCCTCCATGCAAAAATGGATACTATGGAAGACCTTATTTCTCGCAGCAAACAAGGAAAACCGGGCAGGCCTCGCAAAGCCGATCCGGCAAAGAAATGCGTCATGGTTCGATTTACGGACGAAGAATACGCCCGTTTCCTGACCATGTTCGAAAAATCCGGTATGCATTCAATGGCTCGTTTCATCAAAGGACAGGTCTTTGACAAAGCATTTCGCGTCATCCAAATGGATCGAGGCGTGACTGAGATTGCAACCATTCTATCCTCCCACCATGCTCTATACCGTAAAATCGGAGTCAATTGTGCGCCCGTCAAGGCGATATAATAAATATAGCGAT
>UMCX01064709.1_pt1 | contig 17802 bp, 20 predicted proteins | sample 1964341 | NCBI WGS metagenome assembly UMCX01 (sample SAMEA4835979, study PRJEB28245) | human gut metagenome | biome: gut microbiome; material: fecal sample | place: Denmark | collected 2008
CGACTTTTCCAAAACGAAACTTTTAATTCGACTTTTCCAAAACGAAACTTTTAATTTTACCTGTTTACTATTGACAAGCTGGCAAAAAAAATAGGGATACCGTCATCATGGCGGCATCCCTGTATTATTATTCCTCCAAAAGTTCGCGGTCGATTGTTTGGAAAGTAGCTCTATGGATATACAGAGCGTGGTCATCAATCATGATTTTGGTCGTCTTAGGCAGGTCTTCGCATACTTCCCAGTATACTTCTTTCCCGCTATATGCGCAGATAGGGTCACCCAGTTGGCTTTGAATTACAACAACGACCGGCTTACCGTATGCGTTCCGGAACTTATTTACAATGTTTGCGATGAGCGGATTTTCTCCCAAGCTGCCATCTGTTGTGCTATGGATGTCTTGCATTTGAAAATCAACATCCGGAGTGAGTCCTTCTTCAGCAAAAATTACAGTTGAACCGCAGTTGTTTACTTGTCTTCCGTCAACGGTAATCGTCACAACAGATGAAAGCGTGTTGATGTAGCCCCAGCCGTCATCATCATTGTATGTATGCTCTCGCACGATATTCGGTGTCATGTCGATTTTGTCACCTGTCAGCGTCATAAATTTTTCACTATCGTTGGAGTAAAACTCGCAAGTGTAGGTGTGTCCTGTGATACTGCTATCCATGTCATGAATGCCGCTTTCTACCTTTGCACATGAGCAAAGGCTTAGAACGAGGCCCAACGCGACTGCCAGTGCGATAAAACGATTGTACAATTTCTTCATTTTTTATTCCTTTCTGTCCCAATGTGTTTGCACAAAAAATGCCGTCATCCCATAAAGAGGTGGCGGTATATCGATTTCGATGATTTTATTTGTGCTTTTATTTTTAGGATAACCTAAGTATATTTACTTTGCAGCAAATTGCAAACGCCGGGGCTGCTAAAGTTGATTGTTTCGTGAATTTATGGTATAATATAAGTAAGGTAAGAATCGTGCGAATGGTCAACGTCTATTGTTTTGTTGACTGCTTTGCACCAAACAATATAGTGAAAGGTTGTGCTTCCGTTGCAATAAATGATATGTGACCATTGTAAGTGGTCAAAAACCAGACAGATATTGTACAAAATGCATGACAACTTGTTGCCTCGTTTGTACAAGTTTGCTGTTACAGCCCGCACGGGTTGTGTTAGATTGAAACTGCTGTTGCAATCATCTTGATTGCGTTATATTGAAAAAGCCCCAAGAAGCTGCTACCCAATAATGGGTAATAACCTCTTGGGGCTTGTTTTTTGTTGTTACGGTTTAGTCCAGTTATACCACGATTCGCGCACTTAGTCAATCCCGAATGCTCGGTTTGCAACGAAAACTATTCGTTGTTTTCTCTGCTTATAGACATTTTCTGCATTTTGGTTTCGCAAAATGAAATTGGGACAAAAAAATCAAAATTTTTGATAAAATCCGTTGTATTTCTGAAATTTTAAGTGTATACTACTAAATAGAAGAGGTGAGAATATGCTGATTGAATTTAGTGTGAAAAACTACCGTTCCTTCCGTGATGAAGCAGTCCTTTCTATGGAGGCAAACGGCTCCGGTACACTGAAAAGTGTGCTTATTCCCTTTGGTGGGATTCAAATTTTGCCCGGCGTTGCCATTTACGGAAAGAATGGCGGCGGCAAGAGCAATGTTATTCGTGCTTTTTGGCTTGCCGTTCAGTTTATTAAGAATGCGCAAAAGACCCAGCACGAGAATGCAGCAATTCCCGTTGTTCCGTTTGCACTGAATGATTATTCCGCATCGGAGCCGACCGAGTTTTCTTTCGTATACACCTTAGACGACACCAAATATTGGTATAGCTTTGCTGCCACGAAAGAAAAGGTGTATTCTGAGTCCTTGTATTATGCACCCAAAAAGCAGAAGGCACTTGTCTTTGCCAGAGAAGGACAGACTTTTACCTTTACAACTGAAAAGTCACGCAGAAATCTGATTAGTAAGGTTGTAGCAGACAATCAGTTGTTTTTCTCTGTTGCCTGCACTATGAACGATGAGGTTTGTGCCAAGGCTATGTCGTGGTTCCGTCAAATGGTCTATTTTTCAAGAGACTATTCGGATATTCCCCGTCAGTTACTCGAATACTCCAATGACTCCAATATGCTGAAAGCAATTTCCGATTACGCAAAGGCTGCTGACGTTGGTATCGAAGATATGAAATTCGAAATCAACAGTAAGGAAATCAACGAAGAGGCGGATTTGCCGGAGAATATCCCAGATGAAGTCAAAGCAGCACTCGTGCAGTTTATGCACTTGCTTTCTGAGACTTCTAACAACTCAGAAACTCACTTGAAGATGGGGCAGGTTACAGCAACCTCTATCCATCAAGGTGAGGAACGCAGCGGAAGACCTTGCACTTATTCGATGGAACTCTCCGATGAATCCGACGGCACCAGAAAACTGATGGCACTCGCCCCTGCTATTGAGTCTGTTTTGTCCAAGGGTGGGCTGCTGTTGGTGGATGAAATCGAAAAAGAACTCCACCCTGCCCTTGTTGATTTCATTGTGTCCAAATTCCAGAGCAAAAGAACAAACCCCAATGGTGCGCAGATTATATTTACGACGCACAGCACTGAATTGTTGAGCATGGAATTACTGCGTAAAGACCAACTCTACTTTGTTGATAAGAACAAAGATGATGGGGTTTCGGAATTGTACAGCATCAGTGATTTCTCAACACGAACGACAGAGAACATTCGCAAAGGATACCTTCTCGGCAAATATGGAGCAACTCCCAATGTAGAAATTGAGGAGGTAGAATAATGCCTCGCAAATTCAAAAAGTCGAAGGTCAGCATTTGTGTATTTTGTGAAGGAGAAAGCGAGCAGGCGTATACAGACTTTCTCAAAAGCAAGTTTTGTGATGTTGCCGTGTTCAAACGGCCATCTTCCCCTGGTTTGTTTGATGATGCGGACAATCGTTTCAAAAAAGACCCCGGATACCGTAATTACGTTGATGCCATCGACGAAATTTGGTTCTTCTTTGATGTCGAAGAAAAGGATATCGGCAATTGGACTAACCGCTTGGAAATCATCAAGCGCCTGCGGAAGCTGAGAAAAGACCCGAAGATTCGAGTCCGTTTGCTAATGACAACAGGCTGCATCGAGTATTGGTTGATGCTACACTACAGACAGCTCGCGCCTCCTTTGCTGACGGTCCCGGATAAAGAGAGAATGTTGGCTCAGGTCGTTCGCATAGAGCCGACCTACAGGAAGGGCAACTACGATGCTACCGCGCGTATTGCCCAGAACTATCCGACAGCGGTGAAGAATGCTACAATTGTGCTGCAGAATCTCTTACAAGAAGGAATGCCCGGTTTAGAGGACACGGACGAGCGAAATCGCTGGTTGTGTACAAAATGCAAGACATTTTCGACTGTGCAAGAGGCCATTATTTTTCTTGAGAGCCTATAAAGCTAAAATTATATTAAACTCTCCATAAAGTGAGGTGTGATTTCGCGTGCTGTTCCAATTCGATATGGGGACCCGCGAAGCACGCCCGGAGTGGTGCATATCGAAATGTGAACCTAGGATTAGTGGAGACTTCATCAAGACCGCACAGGCGGTTCTTACAGATGAGTTGAATCGTGAACATGCAACTGAAGAAAATCCTGCAATGATTAAAGGGAGTCGTGAAATGCGACTCCCTTTTCTTTTTATGGGTATTTATTATTTTTGGTGTGATTCCTTACGAAAATTGGTGGTTTACTAATTTATGTAAATACCCCTGATTCTTTGATACTGTTTTGGTAATTTGCATTGTGTGTCAGAACTGCTTTCGCGAAATCATGTAGTACAAACGCACCAAATGTATGATATGCTTATTTGTATACTGTTTTATCACGAAGGTACTTTTCTGTCAGAGTTTTCCACTTCCTTTTCAATCGTTCGCTGAAATCCTCAACACTTTCTTGTTCTTTTTGTTGTCCGAGATTATAGTCCCTTGTTGCCTGTTCGTATTCTGTACGCGCCCATTCATTCCAAGTGTCGTAGGCATTTTGCAGCTGTTGCATTTCTGGCAACGAATCTGCCATTTTGGAACGCAGCCTGTTAAGTTGTCTGTTGTGGTACTGTTGCAAGTAGCGGTATTTTGAATAGTATGGGCTTTTTTTATTATTCGCCCTGATGCCTTTATCCTTGCATGCTTTACTACAGTACAGATTATTACGCTGGTTCATACGGAAAGCCTTTCCGCAGTAAGGACAAATACTAATATGCTTGACGGAATCCGGTGAAAGATTTGCGTGATAAAAATCGAGTTTGAGATATTCGTACAAGGAATTAACCGTGTATCCCAGAACAATTTTATTATCCAACAGAACAAAGGACGCTGCAAATTTATCAAACTTGAACAGATTAAGAGCCTTATCAGATTGCAGCATATCGGCTTTATTGACATTGGAACATTCCGAAAAAACGGCATTCAAGTCCGAAAAAGCGCTCTGAATAAGATTGCAGGTGTAGGTTAGAGCCTCCTTGGTGGAATCCTGCTGATTTTTGGTACTAATGCATTGGTGACTGTTCGCATAATCGAGAAAGAATTGGTTTGCAAGTGATTGTTCTGAAATAATTTCAAGGACTTCTTTGTCTGGGCGGCTTAACAAGTTCAAGAACTCTTCTTTGGGTGATGAACGATAGCACGAAAAATAGTTATAAAAATCTATGGTTGCCGTCCCGATTCCTTGCTTTGATACGATGGTGGGGCTACTGTTCGACAGGTCCAGTTGCAAAAGCATCCCGTTACAAAACGTAATATTCACGCCGTTCTCCTCAATTTATTTTTTCAGCCGACACAATGAATCTTTTAGAGAAAGTCCCTTTTTCTGTTGTCTTCTGGCTTCATGCATACGCTGCCCGTAGAGCCCGACACTTGTAGAGCATAATCAGGGTGCCTATATTATGAAGATGATTTCTCATCAAATGCATAACGGAGTTCTCAGCAGCCGAAGCTGCCGTTCACCGAGGCTAATCAACTGGACTCATGGGTAACTCCGCAAGCCCCGTCTATAACCGGCGAACCGGTTTAGGCGGGGATGTTGACGCTTTTGATAAAATCTATGATAGAGCTATATGGTACACTTCTTGCATATGGATTAAAAGAGATGCTTATTTCCAACGTTTGCTTTGTGACAGGCATCACATTAAATACTTTAGTGTCATACTTGTTTACATAGTCACTACCTGCACCATCATGATAATGTGTTGCCCCATGTCCTGCGTGTCTGACAGAAAAATCTCTACTACGGATTTCCCATATCTTTCTATGCTCCTGCAAATTGGCTGGCTTTAAGTAAATGGTTTTTGCTCTCCCATCCCAATTCGTCAGATTATTTAACAACTCATCCCAATATTTTTCTGAAAAAGTATAATCAATTAAAATATAGTCGTACAACGCTTTTTTTACAGCTTCGTTTATATCCTTATAAAACAATTCTCTTGCAAGTTTGCTTTGATACTCCCTCTGTTCAACGGAATCAAACCCAAACTTGTCCCACATATTCTCTTTATACTCATCTAAGGAAAAGTGCTTGCAATTTGGAAGGTCCTCTTCTAATTGTTTGCATAGCGTACTTTTTCCTAAGCATGCCATCCCTTGTACAATAATTATTTCCATATATAAATAAGCTCTCAGCAGTTCTCTGACTTCTTCTTGCAACTTTTCGGCCAAGGCGGTTTTACATAGTTCGACTCAGATAAGATTTGTTAATGGCAACTAACAGCTCTTCGATTTTCTGCATATTGGGTTTTGCAGGAAGAGAGGACTCTTTTACAGCCTTTTGGAATCGTGCCTCAAAGGAATCCACCATTTCAAAATATCACATCGAATCTGTATTTTACTCTAATGGAATACATTCTTCCACAATACGGTGCCACTTATCTGTGCTTGCATCGTATTCCAGCACATCTTTTCCGACCATTTCCCCGTTTTCGATGTATTCTAAAATGTGCCGAACACGCATCGGCGGATTATCGTGCTTCGCGTGCCACAACGCGATATCCTTATTATCAATGATGAACGCGGGCTTGTAGCTGACAAAAGGACTGCCGGGCGGTTGTGTTTGCCGACTCGCCTCGTAGTACGATTTTACATACCCGTCACGAGAGGTGTTGCGAATAGCGCGAGCGCCTTCTTTATCGCCCTGCTCATCCAATGCTTGCGCGATTTCGTCCACACACCGACAAAAATGCGTTGGGTCTTGACTGTATTTGGCAAAAATCAGTTTTCTGATTAACTGAACTTCATCTTGCTTTGTCAAGGCTCTCTCCTTTCCTTCTCAGTCGAAACCAAGAAGATTTTCTTAGAGAAAGTCCCCTTCTCTGCTGCTTTCTGGCTCCGTACCTGTTCAATTTCTCGCTTGGAAACAGCGCAAGTCTTGCCCATAGCGTACAGGACCTCCATCACATCCGCCATCTCCTCAGCGCAGTCCAGAACGCTCCGCTCCTTGGCTGTGTAGGCTTCCAGCAACTCCTTGACCTCTTCTTGCAACTTTTCGGCCAGAGCGTCCTCGTACTCCTTATCTGTCAGCTTGCGAGTCACGCAAGTTTCACCGTTTTTCTCAATAATTGCCGGGATGTTATCCCGAACCAGTTTTTGATACATCATGGTTTTATGCTCCTTCCAATTTACAGCGCCGCAGCGGTATGCGCAGCTTACGACAGGTGTTTTCGATTTCTCGTTCGTTTTCGGCTCCATCAAACATTACACATCCTTTTTGCTGCTGTTTGGCGAGGTATGTGGACAAATCATCATTTGCAACAGGTATGAAAGAGTATCCGCGTTCGCTGGCGTACATAGCCGCCAAAGCTGCTATTTTCCGGCCGGATTCTGCTGCAATGACGACCTTTTCACGTTTTGCCAGCATTCTGTCGAGGTACTCTGACATTTGCATGCGGGACTTCATCATCGATAATGGAGTTCCCGCAACTCCGCAAAAGAACCAGTCTTTTTCGCAGAGCTTCTCTTCGCATTCTTTACACTGAAGGTATACGACATTTCCGTTCGTGTAGGGACAATAATTTCCCATGCTCAAACCTTCTTGAAGTATTTCTCAACATACTCATCTGGCAATGTAATGCGCATCTTATCCGGTCCGGTGAATTCCTTGAAGCTCTGCTCGCCACCGCACCAGACCAGACGCCAGATGGTCCCACGTTCGACGCGATATGGAATTTTCTTGCCATCTGGGCCAATACTATAACAATGATAACTGCTCAGCTGATACTTTTCAGAAATCGCCTCTACAGACATTCCTGCAACATAATCGTTAAGTATCTGCTCGTTCCGCACCTTTATGTTTTCGTGGTTCACAAAGCTGCCCTCTTTTCTTTATTCCTTATTTATACTCACGTAGTCATCATCATCTGTGGACAATGCGCTCAGATTTATCGTCTCGCTTTCCGGAATCAAAGTTGCCCTTACAACATATCTCTGATTCGTTGCCCCATAATATCCGAACGGATAGCAGGTATACATGTAGAGCCTGTCATCTGAGTCTTCGAGATTCACAAGTACAGTGCCGTCACTCGCTACAATCGTTCCCGCATCTGCCGTTACATTCCCGCTTCGGCAGGAATCGACCTCATAGGCGTATCGGCCATATTCTGTTGTTACGGCAAAAATATCCCCGACACTTGCGTATTGTAACAGTGAAAACACGCTGTTATTGTGTGCTGCAAGAAGATGACATCCGGGGTACCCGATTTGCGAGGTACCCGTATACTCATAAACACCTTGCGCGGTGTTTATCATGGACTGGTCGTCTCCCCAATATAACCTGCTACTGAGTCCAATTTCGTCACAAGTTATAGATGCGTAGCTTTGTCCATAGGTTGGTGTAGATACCTCACTCCACACATATGTTGTTGAATTCAGAATTCTCTGTCTTTCTTCTTCCTGTTGAACTGCCAATTTTGCAGCTTCTTCTTTTTCTTTTTCAGCTTCTTCTTTTTGAACAATCTGATACTTGGCGTTTTCGAGCATTACCTCAACGGGATACCTTGCAATGTCTCTTCTCAGAATCTCCCTTTGGAATTCAAGAACTGTATCTACCGTTTGCGTCTGCGTATCTTTCTGTAATAGCCCTTTTACGCTGACATTATAGCTGCCGATAACTCCGACAACCAGTACAGCCAGCGCAATGACTTTTGTTTTGATAGTTACATGTCCCATTTTATCCCTGTCTCCCCTACCTTGTTTCTATGGGATAAGGTACCCGTTTTATGAGGTACCCGTTCATCGCTCTTGTTTTTTGAATGACTGTTTGATAAAGGATGAATGCATTTTACCGATAAGCTATCTTATTGCTGTTAAAAAACTTACATATCTCGTCCATTAAATGAACGCTTTCGCTTAGACTTGGATAGAACACACTGAACGCGTGCGTCAACTGCTTATTCTTTGGATAATCAATCAATGTACAATATCTTCCGTGCTTTTTGGCAGCCTCATAAACATCAACCGTATACGAGTGCAGCATATCGCTTCTACTGGTAACGAACAGCGTTGCCGGAAGTGATTTAATGATTTCTGGATTGGTTGGGTTGATGTATGGATAAAACCCGGCTTTTTTATATCCGCGTCCATACAGGTACTTCGGCATAAACAATCCAATCTTATCTTTTCTGGTTGTGTAGAACATTCCACTAATAAATGCGGCAGCTGTGATTCTTGTCGTCATTGGTCTTACCTTGAATTCTCTCGCCACCTCAGGACTGCCTTGAACAGCGAGAATATACAACGCAAGGTACGCGCCTGCACTATCTGCCGTCAGGTATACGGGAACGCCCCAATCATAATCTCTCTTTGATTTTCTTTTGTTGATTTGGTTTATTTCATCTCCCGTTACGCCCCATATGGCTCGCAGAACTTCTCTTTCTTCTTCTTGGTGTTTTCTTGCTGCCTCAATTCCGTCAATTACATCCTGCATCTGCTCAAATACAGTCACCTCCGGAACCAGTCTATAATTTACGCTGATTACAAGGTACCCGTTCTGCGCCATCCTGATATTGAATCTTGTGTTGAAGTCTTTATCCCCCATTACAAGTCCTCCGCCATGAATATTGATGATGACGGGAATATCCGGTTTTGCATCTGTTGGATATATCATGTCGAAGGTTTGAAGTTTATCTTCGCCATACTGAATATTTCTTTCAATACTGATTTTCTGAGGCTTTCTGTATCCTCTGTTCTGCTCTTCCACTTGCTTCTCAAAGGCTTTTCTTTGCTTTTTGAACACTGCTTCCATCATACTCATGGCTTCTCTCCATTTTTTCAATTTGAAATTTTAAAACGGGCATTCCATCATCAGAGGCATCTCGTCATGGTTATGATGTGGACTCAGCATCTCTGTCGTTTTGATTCCATTTTCCTTCCGGCTTTTCTCCACTGCCTGCGAAATTGCCTCTTTGACTTTCCGATGGTTCTTGACATGCTGAATCAAAAGTTCCGGTGTTCCTACATCAGAAGAACAGATTCGAATCGTACCTGTTTTATTTAACTTTTCAAAGATGTTTTGCGTCGCAGAAATATCTCTGATTCTGTAAAGCATGATTTCATCTTCTCTTGTAGTAAATAATCCGGATTCGATGAGAATCTTTGTCGGAGTCAAATAATAGGTGGTGAAGGAAATCGGCAATGCGAAAATTGTATACCGCTTTTTATCCATCCAGACGGGTTCTTCTTCTTTGAGCTCAATATTGAACTCGCCTGCTTCGAGGTTATTATTCATGGGACTTTCTCCTTTCTCTCTTTACGACACAGAATTAAACAGAGTATTTTCTTCTATCTCTGTTTTCTCTCTGTGAATGGGGCTACGCGATAACAAAAGGGTACCCGGCATTCAGGTACCCGTATTCTATCTATTCCAGATGTCCTTTTTTGGTGAGAGGGTTGATACCGTCACAACGAATGCCATTGTTGTTGTATTTATGGGGAGTGAGCTTGTTGAGATTAAAGTCGTATGCAGAGACAAGAGATGCGCCAAGCACACGGCTTACTGCTTCGGCCATGACCTTATCGATGATGATTGAGGTACCCTCCGGTAAATTTCTGATATGGATTAGCATATCGAAGTTAAGCGTCAGTAAAATGGCTACGCGTGTAGAGGTACCCGTATGGATAAGTTGGAACATGCCGTTGGCGGCTACGCAATCATAATCAAATTTGGTCGCCCATGTCTTACACATATCAAGCATTTCAGCTTGTGTCATGTAAACAGTTCTGTGCAAATAGTTTCGCCCGCAATCGTTATTCGGCACGAATTCGATGGACGAGTAAATGAATTTCAAGTTTTCATAGGAACCCATTTGAGCAGCTATTTTTTGTTTCTGCTTGTTATCGGATTCCGTTTCGCCCCATTTTCTACCGGTAAAGATTTTCGGAAGCATGGACGGCGTGTTTCCAATGATGATGGCTTTTGGCTTTGCGGATAAGAACCCAAAGAAGTTTGGATATTGCTGAACCAACCAACTTGATTCCATAAACCGGATAACAGCTTCTGTGAATGTAAGTTCAATTTGTTTTGTGAACTTCATCAACTTATCGAGAGAATGATAAACAAACCATAAGCCATTTTTATTGATTATCAACCCTGTAACTCTGCTTTGCGTTTGTGTAATTTCTTCACCGAAAGTATTCTCTGCCTTGATTGTTTTTGTGATTTCGTCAGCTCTAAAGAATACAGCCTCATCAACAAACAAGTTGGAGAACTCAATAACAGTGTCTTCGTCTTGTTCCTTTTGTGAGAAAATAGAAAAACTGATATTAGATGTCTGTGACGTTTTGATTCCAGAAGCCACACACATATCAATCGTTTTTTGAACTCGTTCGATACGCTCTTTCTTGCTTGAAGATGTTACTGTGCTTCGGATATTTGCTTGCATAACTGCATCTTTTTGTTTTGAAAGATAATCCATGCCAGCTTTTGTAATTTTGATTCTGGTTGGTCCTTTTGATACCGATAGCAATTCGATATAACCAGAATCCAGAAGTTCTTTCGTTGCTCTGAATACTGTGTTATAAGCCACATCTTGAAATGCCAGCTTTAATTGCTTTCTCGGAATACTACTCACTGTGTATAGATATTCGAGGATTCTTACCTTGGTCGGCTTTGGCATATTTCAGGCGTTCCCTCCTTTCCATACCTCAACGCAAAGAAAATGCGTTAAGTGCAATAACACCGCATTATTTTGGTGTGTGAAATGTTGATATTTTTGGGTACCCGAATACATATCCATAAAAATCTACATTTTTAGTGTTGATTTTCCTTGGGTTCAGGTACCCATATATCTGTGCCATTCAGGAAGGTCAGACGCCTGTATAAGCGTCACTTCTGTGTGCGGATATTCGTCAACAGATGCTGTATAAACGAACCCCATAGAATAGGCATTATCTGACCTGCCGATAGCCTGCGAAACTGCGTTTGTGATAGCCCCTGTTTCCATATTATTGCTATCACAGACAAGCAATTTGTTCCCGTTTTGAGGGATAAATCTCTTAAAAATCAGGTACAGGAAACCATCCGGAAAGGCTAAATTCGGATGTTCATAGAGAAATAAATCGAGCTTATTGCGTGTCATTACGCCAATACTTTTCTCAATAAATGTGGCTGATGAATCATTCGAGTCTGAATTACTGTATGTTCCAAGCAGAAACGGATATGAAATTTGCAATATACCGTTATTTATTTGCGCTACGGAACATAAAGAATCAGGTACGCTTTGGGATTCCAACCGCATTCTTTCTGTGCGTGGCATATCACTTGAATTGATGATATCTCGAAGTGCATATTGCGCCAAAAGAAGCTCATGGATTGCTTTTTGCGCCTTTATCGTGCTTTTCTGCGGTTCTTCGATATATTTTTGTGCTTCATTGATATGCTTTGCTGCGCTGTCGAATTTATCCCGCATACAAAAAGAAGGCGATTCCGCTCCCTTAAACAGGATGCCAGAATCGCCTGGGTTCGACAGGAATTTATTAGTTCCGCTGGACATCTGCCCATGCCTTTTCGATGGTATTGCGGTCTTCGGGTGCGTACACCTTAATGTCATAGTTATCGTCAACTGTGCAGAACTGCATAATACCGCAGTAAGGAACCAAAGACATATCGGCTCCGTTTTCAAGAATGCCGATTCTACGTGAATTTTTGAGCAAATCTTCATCAGCGCCGAAGCTGTTCAGGATGGTACCCATCTGATACTCGCTGCCACGCGAAATATTAACGATATAATAAGTAACATCGCCAGCAACGAATGCCAACTGCCACGGAGAAGACGGGCGGCAATAAGTGAATCCGGGGACATGTTCCATGAATTCGAGGAAAACACAGAAAGCGCGTGCGCCGGATTCGATTTTGCTGTCAATTTTGACGAAGCTGTTGGCAAGCAGGTATCCGTCTTTCTGATAACACACAAATTCACGTACAGCCGCATAAATTGTCTGATTCGCCAGCGGCAAAGTCATGGACTCACCAAACATAATAGTGAGATATTTTGCCACCAGTTCAGCCGGAAGAGCCCCGAAATCATGAAGCAATTTTTTAATTACAGTGTTATGAGCAGCAGCCATGATAAAAACCTCCAAATTCTTGTTTTTGAGTGATTTTCTATTTTTGAGTGAACGTTCTTTTTCAGTCTGCGTCAAAAATAGAAATGTTGTATTTTATGCGCGTGTTAACGCATAAATCTGTTCTGATTTTGACGTAGACTAAGCCGATTTAAAAATGTCTTCAGTCGACGTCAAAATAAGGTGGTTTTATGAGCTCTGTTAACGAGATTTCCCGTTATCCGCCGCACACCAACGTGGAGGTGCTCATACTGTGCAGCAAACGCAGAATTTTTTGATTCTGCGTCATTGTTTTTAGTGTTTTGACTTTTTGATATCGCCAGAGATAACCTCGGCCTCAAAATCAGAAGCTGTGAAGTCGGCGAACAGTTTACTACTTCCTGCAATCACGAGTCCAGAACCACGATGGAGCTGCTGGATTTTATTGCATTCATCGTCAGTAAGCTGAACAGCAGTGCGCAGGATTTCGATTTCCGTTTCCGGCAACTGCATGATAATCTTTGTATCAGCATTCGTAATGATTGCTCGGCCATATTCGCCGCCGTTCATCGTAAAGAAGTCGGAAGCGTTCTGTGTCATTACGAAAGCGGCACCATTGTAAGCACGAATGGTTTTGAAGATTTCCTTGATGAAATCGGCACACATTTCGTTGGACGATTTACTGATAAGGTTCCAAGCCTCATCAATGAAGATGGCTTTCTGTTTACTGGAATCTTCTTTGATTTTGCTCCAACAGAAATCCAGAACGATAAAAAGAGCCATGACTTTGTTTTTGCCATCGCACGCATCGAAGTCGAAAACAATGTAGAGATTGCTAAGGTCAACGTTTGTATGGTTGTTAAACGAAGAAAGCGAACCGCTAATAAGAGGTTTGAAGATATTGCAGACGCGGCGAAGTTCCGGCACATTCTTCATGGTATTGTACAAATCTTCAAGAATGGGCATTTCCTTGTACTCGCTTGTACCAAACTTATAGATGGACATATTATCTTCGGTAATACCGAAACGCCCATAAGTTTCATATACGCAACCGTCAACAAGCTGTTCTTCTTCCAATGTGAGGTCAGGTGCCTGAAGCTTGATGAATGTAAGAATGGTACGAGATTTCTGTGCAAGTAAAGAAATCTGTGCTGCATTACTGGCGTCATCGTCGCCCAAGGAATCGATGTTGGAAAGGTCAGGTGCGTGAATGTCCATGATATTGATGTGATTGGGAGAACCGGGAGACATCGATACGAACTGTCCACCAACTCGATAACAACCGTTACCGTAGTCGCGTTCGCCCTTAACAGGAGCCAGAATGAATGTCTGAATTCGACGCATACGGAAACGAAGTGCGAACAAGTGAGAGGTAAATGTCTTGCCGGAACCGGATGTGCCAAGGATAGCGCCATTGGAATTACGATGGATGTTTCTATCCATAACATCAATAATAACCAAGGAGTTGTTTGCCGTATTGGTACCAATCATAATACCGTTCGGGTCCTGCATTTCGAAGGATACGAAAGGATAAAAAGACGAAGCACCAGAGGTCAGAACATTTCTCTTCGAATGTTTATAAAGCTGTTTTTCGAGAGAACATGTAGGCAAGGAAGACATAAAGGCTTCCTGCATTCTGAAATCGCATCTGACGACCTTGTATCCAGAACCCTTTGCGTTCTTTTCAAATTCATGGAAACGCCGTTCAAGTTCTGTCAAGTCATCGGCAGTGATAGTAAAAAGAACACTGGCGTAAAACAAATCTTCGCCAGCAGCCAATCCATCCAGCAGATAAGAACCAGCACCGATGGCGTTCTGGATTTCGTGGAAGTCGGAATCCGTATCATGGCTATCAAGAGATTTTGCTCTTTTCTGTTTGACGTTGAAACCAATTTTGCTGTAAACTTCATCGCGTGTGTGACGGTCTAAGAAAATCTCGACATCAACGCCTTCGCCGCTATTGATGAACTGATTCAACCATCCGGCAGTCACATTCTTTTCGTAACCGGTATCGGAAATATAGGCGAATGTATAGAACTTATCATCAATGACAGCGTAGTTGTAGTGAGAGAAATCCATCCAGTTAGGAGCGATGGTTTCAGGTGCTGTGATGATAGGCATAGAGCCAAGCCCCTGTTCAACAACCGCTTTTTCGTATTTCAGGAAAACTTCGCGTGCATGAACATCATACGCTACCGTCTCGCTTTCTTTACGACAAATCATCTGGTAGAGAATGTCGCACACGCCTTCATCCGTCTCACAGGTAGGAATGAACTGGTTGCCTGCGTCTTCAAGGTATCCACGGCATCTACTTGCTGCAGCGTTCAAATCGCCAACAACCTTATTGATGTCTGTGCCATCATTCTGCAGGTCTGCTTTGAATTCAAGAACGACAAAGAAGCGGCGAGTAACGCCGTTCTGCGCGGCTCTATAACGAAGAAGGTTTTCGTATTCCTGTTGCATCTGGAAACATGCGGGATTCATTTCGTTCTTTTTGAGGTCTTCGACAGCACGAATCATAGAATCCACATCTGCCTTACGAGCGTAGGAAATGAGCTGCATATTATAAGGTGTTGCCGAAAGCATCTGGCTGAACAGGCTGATAATGTTGTTCTGCGCTTGCGGAGAGAGATACATGAAGTTGAGAGGCTTAACTTCCATAATCTTGCAGAAATGTCCATCGCGGGTTACGATAACACCTTGATAGGTATCGTAAACAGGGAGCATTTCCCGTGTACCCTTGATTTCACGATACTTGACTTCTTCGAGAGCTTTCTGGCGGTCGATTCTATCCTTTTCCTCACGAGCAATAGCTTTGCGCTGCTTTTTGGAAAGGTACTTATCTACATCGTTCTGTTCCTTTTTATTTTTTCTAAACATTATAAACTGTTTCCTCCTTTCTCATCATCATCCAACACGAATTCATTCCCTTGATTTGCGCCAATGCCATAAAACACATTATGACTATCCAACAAATCAGGGACCTCGCGAACATCAGCTTTTTTGCTATCTGTAACGGTGACTTCTTCTTTCTGTGGAGCATTTACAGGTTGATGTGTAGGCTTTTCGGTAGTCTGTTCCTGAACGGAACTCGCTTTTACGACAGGAACAATAGCGGGTTCTTTCTTTTCAGGTTTGATGACTTCCGTCTTACTCTCTGCCTGTTTTTCTTCCTTGATAGGCTCTTCTTTCTTTTCGGCTTCCTTTTTCAAGATGTTGTCAATCGCACTCTTTTGCGATTTTTGCGGCTTTTGCTCCTGCACAGCCGGTGCGGCCGTCTGCTGGGTTGCCTGCTGTTTTTCTTTCTTGGAAACCTTATCGAGATTGATAAGTAACGGCTTTTTAGGTTGTTCCTTTTGCTGTACAGAAGGAGCGGTAGCAACCCCAGCTTTATTTTGGGTTACTTGTTTTTTCTTTGGAGATGTTTTTTTCTTAGCTTCTTTCTCCGCCTGCTTCTTAGCTAAGGCATCCTCTTTGGCTTTTTTCTTTGCGGCCTTTGCTTCTTCTTTTTCTCTTAGTGTATTTTCTCTGCGAAGCTTCTTTATCTCAGCACGGCGTTGAGCAACGGCTTGCCGAGCAGAAAGCTTCTTGTTGTTCTCTTTGTCCTTCTCAAGTTGCGACAAAGTCTGTTCTTCTTTGGCTTTTTCAGCTTCTTCCTTTTCGCGTTTCGCAATAGCCTCATTATAGATGCGAAGTTCTTCTTCGCGGCGTTTTCGGTCACGCTCTGCTTTTTCAAGAGCCTGTGCTTTAAATCTGGCTTTTGCAATCTTGCGTTCTTTGGGTCCCAATGTGCTGAGATACTCTTTCTGCTTTTTCTTTTCCAGTTTAGCCGCTTTCTTGGCATCCTTTTCTTCCTGCTTGATTTCTGCGGCAGTCTTTAAAGATTCAGGCTTTTCGATAATACCTTCATCTTCAACATACCAGAGAATGGTTTTATCACTGGTCAAATCATCAGCAATCTCACTCTGTCCTCTTGCACCAGCAAGTACATCATTAAGGTTTTTAATGAAATTGCGGATAGCCTCGGCTTTGGAGTTTGCATTCGGATTGGCAAGATAATCAGCAGTTAATTCAGTTTTGATACGTGGGTTATAGGTGGAAATGTTGAATTTGTTGGAACGGAATTTTTGTGCAAGGAGCAAGGTTTCGCCCCATGAATCACCGTTATATCCGATAATGAAAAGAAAGAATGTGGCGATTCCAAAAAGAAATGTAGGATAGAAAAGCGTTCCCCAGCCTATTCCAGTTGCCCAGTTAATGAGCCAAAAAAGTCCAAGCACAGGAAGTGTAAAAATAACAGCTTCTATAAAATTTCTTTTCCGGAACTTACCACCGAATATCTTTTCATCGTCAACAAAGTTATCTGGAATGTAATATACCTTTCTTTGTGCCATAATCAGTTGATACCTCCGCATTTTGCAACGATTCGTCTTGCTTCTTTAAGGTATACATCGGCGCATCTGATACATTCGTTTTTTGTATTTACCTTGTCTTCCTGATACTCTACAATGCCACGGAATGTAACTCCAACCTGAGACTGGCTTAAAAATCTCACATTGATGTTTTTGCATTCGTCGTTTGCTATGTTGTTTTTGGTGAGCATGGAAAATATTTTTTTTGGCTGCTTACAGTTCATTACAACTGTACATACAACGCCCATGAAAAACAAATTCTTTTGAAATGAAATCAGATATGTCGCGTTCTCGCTGAATCCGTTATATACCACGCTTCCGTACTTAGTCGTAGGGCTAAATACTTCCTGTTCGTTATGGTTCCCCATATTTAATATATCTCCCTTCTTCCCCTCTGTCGCAGTTGACTATTACACGGATATGTGGTATAATATAAGTATAGAAACAAAGGGGAGTTTATTACGATGATGAATGATATGATGAATAATACTGTTAGTTTCGAGGATGTTATGATGGCCGACGAAAGCTGGCGCGAGGAGAGCTGCAGCCATCTGGATGAGGAGGACCGTGCTATTGCTGAGTCCGGTTGTGTTTGCCGTCGCTTTATTTCTAAGGATGAAAGCGTTGATGTTGAAGAAATCTGAGTTTTCAAAGTTCTTTGGATTTAGCCATTACGGTGTGGCGTAATGTTGCCCGTTGCTTGCCACGTGGAGGCATCCAATTTTTATAAGCAACAGGTTCCGAAGGACCCCACCATCCTCCGGAACCAAATTAGGTGATTGTGTTAGTGGGCGTTTCGGTTAAATCTTATGGCAGGCG
>UMCX01053602.1_pt1 | contig 17701 bp, 31 predicted proteins | sample 1964341 | NCBI WGS metagenome assembly UMCX01 (sample SAMEA4835979, study PRJEB28245) | human gut metagenome | biome: gut microbiome; material: fecal sample | place: Denmark | collected 2008
TAGAGTTAACGGAACAGGTAAACAAATCTCGTTTAACACAACCAATGGCTATGCAAATAATCAATACTTACGTGTATATACAAATCCTGTAGATACCTCATTAAACAATACTGCAATTGGTGTAGATTTAAACGATACAACAATAAGTGTAGACGCAGAAATTTATTAGGAGGAAGCTATGAACGAATATAAAGTATATGTATCATTACAAGATGGATACATCACATCTATTAATTCAGAAATCTTCTTATCAGAAGAAGAAATGTCAACTATGACAGAGATTGACAAAGGACAAGGTGATAAATACGCTCATGCTCAAAGTCAGTATCTAGAAAAAGGATTAGTTGATGAATTAGGTCGATATAACTACAAATTTGTAGAAGGTAAAGTGATTGAGGTTGCAGAAGGAGACAAACCAACAATCGAAGAACCAAAAGCAGTGCCAACTGAGCAAGAGAAGATTAACGCACAATTAATGTTACAAATCGCACAGTTAAAAGCTCAGATGAATGGGGTGAAGTAGTATGAGTTATGAATTAATTAAATCATATTATGAATTAGGCTTATTTACAAAGAGTGATTTAGAAATGTTTGCTTCTATCGGTTGGATTACAGAAGCTCAGAGAAAAGAATTAATTAAATAAGCTTTAAAAGCGTTTTAAAGGGCTTAAATGCCCTTTTTCTATAAGGGGGCATATAAATGTTAAGTGAAGAAGAACAAAGGGAACAAGAACGTAAAAAAAGGCAAGAAGAAAGGAAGCAAGAACGCCTACAAAAACAGATTGAGAAAAGAAGAAAGCTTGAAGAAAGAGAAAGAAAAAGCGTTAAGCGTGCAAGTGTGTTTGAATTAGGAATGATGATATTCGTATCTAATAAAATTCGTGAAGTTTTGGAAAAAGCCACCAAAGAAAACGCAAAATTTAATGAGATATTGGCAAAATCACTTGTTGATTTGCGTAAATTTGTAAAAAAAGAATCGAAAACATTTAAAAAAGATGTAATTAAGGAATCTAAAAGGGATTTTGAAGAAAACAAGCAAGGGACACTTGATTTAATCGAAGTAGCAAGTGGAAAGCCTGTCAAAAATAAGCTCAAGATAGATTTATATATCAGTCCACAAGATGAGACTGCAAAGCGTTGGAAGAAATACATCAAGACAAGTGCGAACACGTATGCAATTGGTAAAGATAAGCTTCCTGTATTCTTTACAAAGGTGATTCAAGAAGAAGTTAAAAATGTAGTAGGTGGTAAATGCACAATTGATGAATCTTGTAGAAAAGCTATCTCAAAATTGGCAGACAGTGGCGTAAAGATTGTTGAATATGATACAGGCGTTAAAAGAAATGTGGATGTATGGGTGAGACAACAAATGCAGTACGCAGAAAAGGAATCCTCACAAGAAATTAACAATAAATGCGCTAAAGATATGGGAGTTACTGTATTTGAGTTTGACGCTCACGCAAACGCAAGACCAAGCCATAAGAAGTGGCAAGGCAAACGATATGATACGCAAGGGAAGTTATATCCTAGCTTGTATCAATTAACACATGGAGAAGAAAAAGACTATGGATGTAGACACTTTGCTCAACCTGTTTGGGATGTTGATATGCCGTATGCATACACAAAAGAACAGTTAAAGAATATTGACACAAAGCCTTTCACATTCCAAGGAAAAGAATATGAAGGATATGGTGCTAGACAATACCAAAGAGAATTAGAAAGAAACATTAGAGCATTGAAAAGGGAAGTAATCTTATTGGACAATCAAGGATTAGGCAGTACAGAAGCCAAAATCAAGCTAAAACACGCAAATGCAACCTATAAAGCTTTTAGTTCTGAAATGGGAGACAGAGTTCACAACGATAGGCTTAGAATCGGCTAAAAACGCTCACATTGTGAGCTATTATTCAAGATAAAATATAGTTAGCCAAAACCATACCGAAGAAGATTCGGTTTATAAAATACTTTAGGAGGGCAAATGAAAAACATTATTGAAATTTTAAAAGAGTCAAACATTGAATTAACCAAAGAGCAAGAAGGCTCAATCACAAAGCTAGTGAATGAGAACTATAAGACGATTGCAGAGTTTGAAAAGCAGAAAGAAAAGCTATCTTTAGCAGAAAACAACGCAAAGGAAATTCAAACGAAGTTTGATGATTTCAAGAAAAGCTATGATGGAGTTGATGTAGAAGAATTGAAAAATAAAATCAATACATTGACGAATGATATTGACACTCAAAAGACAAACTACGAAACTCAGATTAGCAAAATGAATCTTGATTCTGTATTAAGTGCTAAAGCTAAAGAATACGGATGTAAAGATTTCGATTTAGCAAAATCACAATTCAACTATGACGATTTGCTTAAATCAAAAGACCAAACAAATGACATTGACAAAGCTTTCAAGACTTTGAAAGAAAATAAGCCAATCTTATTTGAAGAGGAACAGAAAGAACCTACTGCAACAGGAAATATTGTTGGAAGCAGTGGGAAAGGAGCAAACCCAAATGCCGAAGATTTGTTGCTACGACAGGCTATGGGTTTAACTACAGAAAAGAAATAAGGAGGATTTAATTAATACCAAATCAAATTGCATTAGCTAAATCGTATGTCTCAAATTTGGATGAGGTATATAAGTTAGCTTCAGTTACAGGTGATTTAAACGCAGACGCTACAATGGTACGAGCCGGAGCAAATGCAAAAGAAATCATTTATCCACAAATTTCTGTTAAAGGTTTAGGAAACTATGACCGAAACAGTGGATACACATCAAATTCAGTTAAATTAGAATGGAAAACTGCTACATTTGACTACGATAGAGGTACAAAGATTGCAGTTGATACACAAGACAATGCCGAGTCAATGAATATTGCGTTCGGTATGGCAGGAGCAGAATTAATGCGTACGAAGGTAGCACCTGAAGCAGACGCTTATACATTCGCTAAGATTGCCGGTACAACAGGAATCACAAAAGTTTCAGAAGATTATACAAGTGCAGAAGCTTTCTTGAGTGCTTTATTAAAAGCCACTACTAAAATGGATGAGGATGAAGTTCCTTCCGAACAACGTATCTTGTATTCAACGCCTACATTGTTAAATAGTGTTAAAGCATTAGATACAAACAAATCTCGTGAAGCTTTACAAGGATTTGCAAAGGTTGTTCCTGTACCTGCTAGTCGTTTCTACACAAAGATTAAATTGTTAAGCGGAACAAGTACAGAAACAGACGGTGGATACACAAAGGCAGAAGATGGACACGTTATCAACTTCTTAATTGTTCACAAACCTGCAGTTATGAAATGGGATAAACACACCGTTTCAGATGTAATTCCTGCAAGCAATAACATTGAATCAGATTCAGATGTATTGAAATATCGTAAGTATGGAATCGTTGATGTATATCAGAACAAGGTAGCAGGTATCTATTTATCTGCTAGTGCGAAGTAATGGCAGTAGAAATCGGATGGGGTTATCCTTCTATCACTAAAGAGGTTGAAGAACCTAAAGTTGATGAAGAAGTAAAAGAAGAACCCACAAAAGAAGAAGAGGAAGCTAAACCTCAACCAAAAAAGAAAAAATAGCATAAAAAGGGGGTTGTAAAATGAACAACATTTTAGATTGGGAATATTACAATTCCCATTTTCCAAAATTTGATGAAAATCAATTCAATCAGTATTCTTACAAAGCAGAAGCAATGGTAATGAAGTATGTGAATGTCGATTCTATTAACGAAAAGAACGAAGATACTTTAAAAGATTGTATCTGCGATGTCTTAAACAATGTAATTCTTCAAGATTCAATTGATGGTGTATCAAGTATATCAAATGGTGGATATTCCAAAAGCTTTATAAACACTACACACTCAGACAAAAGGAACACGCTTGAGGATATCATAGCATTTTGGTTAGGCGATACAAATTTAATGAAAGAAAGATGGATTGCATTATGACAGGTTTCTTTGAAGATTCAATCACACTTGTAAATCACTACTATGATACACTGACAAGAGAAGATAGATTTAAAGCTTCTATTCTTGATAAATGTATGTGGAGACAATCTACTATTAGAACTGCAAATGGTAATATTCTGAGCATAGCCACATCCACAAATATTACCATTCTATATCGTGAGGGATATGTTGAACCTTACGCATATGCAAAGCTTTCAAATGATGAGAAATTAAAACACTTCACATTGAATACAGATAAGACAGATTTCGTATTCTTTGGAGAAGTTAAAGAAGATTTATCCACAATTAAGGCAATAAACGAAGCTAAAAAGAAATACAGATGGGCAACCATTCAAAGTGTAACAGATTGTACGAATGTCGATATGTTGAAACATTGGGAGGTTGTCGGTCAATAGGAATGAAAGTCAAACTTGATGTTAAATCAATTCCCCAAATTAAACAATCAAGAGGGCTTGAAGAACGTGGACGAGTTCAACAGATGATTGACTCTGAAGTCATTAGGCTTATGGCCCCCTATACGCCTAGAGACACAGGAGCATTGATAAACTCGGCTACAAGATTAACTCAAATCGGTAGTGGTTTAGTAAAACAAGGTGGGCCAAGTGCACCATATGCTCGGCGTTGGTATTACAACAAAGAGGGTGCTCATTTCGTAGGAGGTAAAACAGACCATTGGTTTGATAAAGCTATGCGAAATGGTGGAGCAAAAGCAATCTTGAAGAAAGCACAACAGATGATAGGAGACGGAGAATGACAGTATCAAAAGCGTTGATTCAATGGCTATATGGCTATGGAAATATACAGATAGACGAACGTATTGAAACGGATGTTTTAGCGCAACAAGCTATATCTTATGCGTTATACAAAGAACCTAATGCAATTGTAGATACATACATTGACGGCTCTCAAATGCGTACAGAATACTACACGTTTCTAGCACGTAGGAATACACAGATTGAATCAGAAAGGCAAGACAACAACGCCTTTCTAGAAGAATTAGAAAATTGGATTGATGAAAAGAATTTAAACGGAGAATTACCACAACTAGACGGAAACAGATATTGCGAGGATGTTTCCGTTTCAAGTGGTTTATATCTATACACTAATGAGGATAGTCAAGCAGTATATGCGTTGACTATTCAAATTAAATACAGAAAGGAGCATAATTAATAGCAACTACAGGAACGGAAGTAACTACAGGGCAAACAGTCAAGAAATATATGATTGGATTGTTCTTACAAATGGGAGAAGGTTATAAGCGAATTAAAAAGTCTACAACTTTAGATATTTCATTTAACAGTGAAACTGAAACGTATGACTTTATCGCAGATAAGAACCCAACCGAATCGTTAAAGAGTTATTCACCTCAGATTTCGCAAGATTTAACAATGATTAAAGGCGAAGATGACTTTGAATATATTTACGAACAAATGATGAAATCCGTACCAAACAATGAAGAAGTAAATACAAAAGCATTACTTGTATTTATGTTTGACGGAGATAAAACGACAGGATATAAAGCATGGGAAGTTGACGCTAAATTAATCTTTGACACATTGAGTGGTGTCGATTCAAAAATCAACTTCAACATTAACTTTGCAAGCGATATTCGTGTCGGCACTGCAAAGGTATCTAATGGAACAGTAACATTTGAAGAAGGCACATTAGGAGCATAAAGAAAGAAGAGGTAAATCATGAATAGAATCACGTATGAAGGGAAACAGTATGAAATCCCACCTAAAACACTTGAGGTATTAAAAGCAGAGGACGCTTGTAACGCATTTCACGCTACACATGAAGAAGCATATCGAGCTAAATTCGAGTATCTGAAAACAGTATTAACAGATGAACAGATTGAATCCATGTTAGGAAGTGCGGACTTTGAACAGGTTGATTTGATGGAAGTATTGTATATTGTCAATCTAATTGATGATGAATATTCAAAGAGAACGGTTGAACAGTTGGAAAAGAAATTAAAAGCAACATTCGGTACAAATGGAATGAAACAATTTCTTGACGCAAGCAAGACTGTTTCTAGCATTTCGGAGAAGAAATGATTGATTTACGAATTAAAGGCTTGCCAAATAGCATACAATCGCTAGATGGCGAGCCTATTTTATTACATACAGATTTTCGGTTGTGGATTCGCTTCTATGAAGAATTAGAACGATTCAATAATCATGTTGTTGATGAAATAGATTGCTCTTATTTATTTGTATATGAACCACCAATCATAGATGAGCATATTTTAAAAGAGTTGGAACGATTCCTATATAACCCTTCTAGTACGCCTAGAAGTGATTCTACTGGCGTTAAGACATTGGATTATGTACAAGATGGGGAATATATTTATTCGGCTTTTATGCAACTTTATGGCATTGATTTAACAGAATGTGATATGCATTGGCATAAGTTCTTAGCACTAGCCAATAATATAGTTGGTGATACAACTTTATGGGGATATGCAAAGAGTGTTAGGGGTTATGAAAAGCCTTCAAAGAATGATACGCAAGATAAGGCATATCAAAGAGCAAAAGAAGCGTGGTCTTTACCAATCGAATTAACAATAGAGGAACAAGAAATGAAAGATGAATTTGATTCATATTTTGACGTGTAGAAAAGGAGGTGGCAAATTGAATATCAGACGGAATTTTAAAGTTTGAGACAAAGATAGATACAAGTGGCCTAGAGAACGGTATTAAATCCGTAAAGGTTGTATCAAGTGAAGCTACAAATGCTATCAAAGAAACATCAAAAGCGATTGATAAGCTAGGCTCTGATGGTTCAAAAGCACCACCAAAGATTAAAGATAAACTTAAAGATTTAAATGAAGAGCAAAAGAATACACAAACAGAAACGCAAGAAACAGGTTCTAAATTTGATGTATTTAAAAAAGTAGGAAATAGTGCCTTAGAATCAATTCAAGGTGGATTTGACGAGCTATTAGGAAAGATTCAGAATATTAGTCCGGAAGCAACTACAATCACTGATACACTAACAGGATTAGGCATAGGAGGTGTTGTAGGCGTTACTGCCGTAGCAGGAGCTATCGGTGGTATGGCATTAGCAATGAAGACAGGTGTCAATCAAGCTACGGAATTAGATGACGCTATGTCTAATTTTCAAGCTCAAACAGGTGCTTCAAGTAAAGAAATGAATAAATTCAAAGACATTGCTCGTGAAGTTTGGTCAAACAATTTCGGTGAAGATATTGCAGATGTAGCCGACATGATGGGCCGTGTCAAACAACAAATGCAAGGCATAAGTGATGTTGACCTAAAGAATGTGACCGAGGATTTATTGACATTAAGAGACGCATTCGGAATGGACGAGAACGAAACATTAAGAGGTGCTCAACAGTTGATGAAGCAGTTTGGAATCACTTCTCAAGAAGCTTTTGACCTAATGGCCACAGGTGCTCAGAATGGTTTAAACAAATCAGATGAGTTAGGCGACAACATTTCAGAATACTCTGGTAAATTCGCACAAGCAGGATATTCGGCAGATGAATATTTCCAATTAATGCAGAATGGTTTAGATGGTGGAGCTTATAACCTTGATAAAGTAAATGACGCAATCAACGAAGTTACCACAAGGTTAGTTGATGGAACGATTGAAGGAGCTTTAGATAGTTTCAGTTCCAAGACGCAAGATGTATTTAAAGCTTGGCAAGAGGGAAGAGCGACTCAAAAAGATGTTATTAATGCGATTGTAGAAGATATTTCAAACACTACAAATGAACAAGAAAAGTTGAATAAATCGGCGACGGCTTTCGGTACAATGGGCGAGGATTTCAACGCAGGATTCATTCAGTCATTGACTACCGTAGGCGATAAATACAGAGATGTAGAAGGAGCAATGGACAAGGTCAAAGAAATTGCAAATGGTGGTTTAAAGAACGCATTAAGCGAATTAGGCCGTACATTTCTTGATTCATTTACTCCAATAGGCGAACTTATTACTCCTATTCTTGCAGGTATCATTGGATTTATTACAGTAGCTATTCAAGGCATACAACAAGGATTTGCTAAAGTTGGTGATGTCATTTCAAATGTATTTGGAAGTATTGATACAAGCGGAATCTCAAATATCGTTAGCCAAGTTTCAGAGGTGTTAGCTCCTGCTTTTGATAAGGTAAAAGAAGCGATTGACAAGATGAAAGTTGCGCTTGAACCTATCGCAAAGGATATATTAAGCAAGATTATTGAAGTGATTCAGAATATTGTGAATCAAGCTCAAAAGATTCTTAGCGTAGTAGGCCCACCGATTCTAGCAATTATCAAGAAGATTATTCAAACGGTAGTTGGAATGATTCCTGTAATAACATCTATTCTAACAGTTGTTGGAAGCGTTGTAAGTGGTATCATATCATTCATTAGCAACGTAATTTCTATCGTAGGAACTGCAATTGCAACAATACTAGGATTTATCATGCCGATTGTAGAAATCATATCTACAATCGTAGCGAATATTTGGTCAGTTATCTTAACAGTAGCCACAAATATTTGGAGCAAAGTTAGTGAAGTAGTTACTGCTATTATTGAATTCGTAAGCAATGTATTTAATACAGTTTCGGATGTCGTAGGAAACATTTGGAGCAAGATTCAAGATGCCATGAATAAGGTGAGAGACAAGGTTCAAGGTGTTATTGATAATATCAATAAATATTTCAATAATGTTAAGGATACTGTTTCAGATGTGTTCAATGGAATTTGGTCTAAAGTTCAAGGCGTAATGGCTAAAGTAGGAAATAAAATTTCAAATGTTTTACAAGGAATACAGAATGCATGGAATGGTTTAAAAGGATTTGTAAGTGGCGTATTCGGTGGAATTGAAGGAGCAGTTAGTTCATTAGTTGGAAGTGTAAAAGGAATGGTGAATGGTGTTATCGGTGGTATTAATGGTGCTATCGGTATCATTAACAAGATTCCCGGAGTTCACATTGGAAAGATTCCAAAGCTAGAGCGTGGTGGTGTATTGAAGCGTGGTCAAATCGGTTTGTTGGAAGGTAACGGAGCAGAAGCAGTCGTTCCATTAGAAAGAAATAAAGCGTGGATTCGTGCCGTAGCTAAAGATATGGCTCAGATTATTCCAAGCGTAACAACGAATAACAACGGCCAGACAATTAACTTCTATAATAAAGCTCAAAGTCCTGATGAAATCGCTAGAATGTTACGTATGCAGGCAAGATATGGATATGGAGGTGTAGTTCAATAGATATCAAGAATGTAAGAGTTATCGTCCGTAGGGATGATGGCAAAGAATTTGAAATCGACAACAAAAGATGGAAGATTCCTTCTAGTAGTGGTTTAGATGGATTTGATTATGTAGCACCTTCATATACTACGCAAGACAACGCATTTGGAAATGGTGCTAGACTAATCGGTTCACGTATTCCAACGAAAGAAAGAAGCGTGAAAGCTACATTTAAAGGCTCACTAGAAGAAAAAAGAGAAGAAAGGGAGAAGCTACGACGCTTCTTCCAATATTCTCATGTATTTGATGTAATAGTTGAGTACATGGGAGAAAAGAAATATTGCAGAGGTCGTTTATATGCGTATAGCTTGCCTACTGTTAATATCTACAAAGATTTAGAGCTTAACTTTACAATTCTATGCACACAACCTTTATTGCTTTCATATGATGATTTCGCAAGGAATATCGCAGAAATTGGCGAAGGTTTGGCATTCAACTTTGAAATACCGGAAACAGGCGTGAACTTTGGAACATTTACATTCGCTAGAGAAATCTATATTGATAATCAAGGCGATACAGAAACATATTGTAGAGCCGTTATCGAAGCATTCGGAGATGTAACAAATCCGAAACTCTTCAACAAAGATAAATATATTCGTGTATTAGATACGCTACACAATGGTGATGTGTTAGAAATTGATTTAGTTTCTGAGCCTATTTCGATAAAGAAAAATGGTGTAAATTGTATCGGCAAGGTTGATAGAACATCATCATTCAACGATATGACGATTCAACTAGGAGAAAATATCATAGGGTATACGGCCGACAATGGAGATACAAATCTAGCTTGCACGGTTTACTATAATGAAAGGTATTTAGGTTTATAGTATGTCTTATTTCGGATTAGATAAAGATTTCAATATCGTTACGCACTTAGCACCTTATAATGTGCAGTGGAATAGGCGATATTATGAAACAGGAGATTTTGAAATCTATATTGATATAGGGCAATATTCAAGCGATATTAAATATGTTTATTCAACTGAGGATAAAGAGCTAGGAATTGTAGAAATACCGCATTATTCGGTTTCGAATAACACGAAACAAATGTTGCTAAAAGGTTCTTTCTTCGAAAAGATATTAGCAGATGATTGTATTTATCCTACATTCTCAAGTAGCGGAAAGATTGTTGATGTAGTCAAGAAACTATTAGATAAGTATTGCTCATGGGAAATGGGGTATAGGTATGATGAATCCATTACCGATAGAGTAGATTTTCAAGAAACAGGAGAGAATCTTGATAAGAAGTTATATGAGTTGTTATATCCGTTAGAATTGTCTTTTCGTATAGAATATGACTATGTGTCAAGTACGTTCACATTCGTGTTGTATCGAGGTCGTGATTTGACTCAGAATAATACAGATGGAAACAACTTCGTTACCTTTTCAACAGAGTTCGGAAACATTGAAGAACCGGACGTTATGATTGATTCGAGCAAATACAAGAATTATGCAATCATTTGTGGCGAAGGACAGTCAGAAGAGCGTATATACGTTGAATATGACGCTAGAAAAGATAAGAATGAAAGAATCAAAAAGTTGTTCGTAGACGCACGTTCTGAGCGCATTGGGGATAATGTGACACTTGATGAATATAAAAAGACATTGATTCAAAAAGGAATTGAAAAACTAGCGGATTGTCAAATTCAAGAAAATGTGAATTTCGGATTGAATACGGATTCATACGAATACAAGGTTGACTTTGATTTAGGCGATAAAGTGGATGTTATAGTAGCAGATATTGGATTAGTAATGACGGCAAGAATTAGAAATATATTTGAAGTCATTAAGAGTGGATACAGAACTCTAGAATTAGAGGTTGATAACTTAAGAATCATGTAAGGAGTGAATTTAATAGAAAAGAACAATGGAGGATTTAAGCAAATAGCAAGAAGTATGTATTTTCTAGATAAGATTAATGCAATGGGTGGTGTAGCCGTAGCCGTATTAACATATGTTTTAGGTGAGCATTGGTATTTATTTGCATTTTTCTTATTCATGAATGTTGTGGATTATATAACAGGATGTATGAAGTCTGCAATCAATCACAAAATCAATAGCAATAAAGGATGGATTGGAGTTCTAAAAAAGCTAGGCTATTGGATTATGATTGTAGTTGCGTTCACATTCAGTGCATTCTTGGTAGAGATTGGAGAAATGCTAGGAATTGATTTCCATGTAACAACATTATTAGGTTGGTTTGTGTTAGCTTCTTTATGCATTAATGAAGTGCGTAGCATTATTGAGAACCTTGTACAATGTGGATATAACGTGCCTAGCGTATTAACTAAAGGATTAGAAGTAGCAGATAAACTCATTAACGAAGAAAATGACGAATCAAGTACCTTGGAATAAGATTATTCTTGAAGAATTCATTAACATAGCTTTATTAACTAAAGAAGAAGAAATGATTCTAAGAACTAGAATATACGGATGGACAGTTAGAGAACAAGCCGATAGATTGAATATGAGTGTTTCTAGTGTTAATAGAATCATTAAAAGGCTAAAGAACAAGTATGATAATGTAGAGAAGTTTAGCACAATCCTACCACCAAGAAAAAGCAGTGAAAAAGAAAAGTATCTAGATGAGAATTAAGAGGTTGAAATACCTCTTTTTTTTGACATTTATTTGGCATAAATGTGGAAACAAATTGAGATTGCTCATGAATATAATTATGAGTGTAAAGAGGTGAGCAAAATGTATAATCCAATCAATGACAGAATTAACAATTTAATGAATCAAAAACAGATGATTGAATCACAATTGCAGACAATTCAACAAATGGCAAATATTCCACCTATTAATATTAACAACCAAATCACGCCTAACATGGCATTGAATGATTTCAACGGAAAATGGGTCAATAATGAACAAGAAGCAAGGAACATGATGGTGAATGGTTTGCCTAGTATTATGCTAGATAGAAATGATTCAGTGTTCTACATGAAATCATTAGACGGCAGTTTCAAAAAATACAGATTTCAAAGTCATGAGCCAAGCATTAGACAACATCAAAGATATTGATACGATATTAGCTATGAGTGATGGAAGAATGGCTATAAATTCATTAAGAACAAATGATACAAATATTGAAGGAACAGAAATTGATGACAATATCGCATTGATGAGTAACCATTTTAGGAAATACATAGAAGCTAAAAAAGAATATCGAAAAGATAACAATGAAATAGATAAGCGAACATCTATTCGAGAGTTAGAGGCATTTTTGAATGCTATGTATGGAATATTAGAAGAAATGAAATCATCTAGCGACTTTCAAGAAGAAAGAGAAATGGTCAGAGATAAATTAAGAGAAATGTTCTCAGTATATCAATAGAAACCCCTTTTATATGCTATAATTGGTACAGAAAGGAGGATTCTTAATAGATTATCAAAGTTTTAAAAAAGCCGTATTAGGCAAAGCATTCGACATTGACGGATATTATGGTGCTCAGTGTTGGGACGGATTCGCAAAGTACATGATTGATTTAGGATATAAAGCTATTCATTGTACGACAAGTGGTTTTGTTAAGGACATTTGGAACAATCGAAAGACAAATGGTATCTTGAATTACTGCAATGAGGTCTCAATTATGCAAGCCGGTGATATCGCAGTCTTTAAAGAAGTGGCAGGAGTTACGCCATACAGTCATATCGCAATCTTTGATTCTGATATTGACGGAAAACAAGGATGGTTCTTGGGCCAAAATCAAGGTGGAAAAGGTGGAGCATTCAATTTAATTAAATTGCCTTATTATGCTACATTTGATACTGCATTCAGACCTAAATGTTTCGCAAATACAGGAGCAGTTAAGCCAAGCATTCCACAACCTGTAGAAAAGATTGACCAAATTTTGCACGCAGGAAGCTACGTAACATCCGTACAAATGAAGATTGGCAATCAAGGATTGAAACAAATCAATGACGATTTATGCGCATACCTTGCACAATTAGGTGGTTGGTTCCCAATTCGTATGGTTGACAAAGTTCGCTATTCTGATGGTTACAACGACAATGTATTGCATACAACAAATGCCGTTGTCTATGTAACTAGAATTCGTGTTGATGAAGTCAACGTGCAAAAGAATCTTGCCAAGATTGGTGGGGTATGGGTAAAATGTGGCCCATTAATTGAAGTAGCTTAAAATAAGCTAAACGACACATATAAGTGTCAAATTTGCACAAAACGTGCAAAATTTACAATTATATTTCAAAAAAAGTGTCAAAATCTGAAATTATGACACAAATCCTTCAACTATTTTTTTTATATTTTTAGCCTATGATTAATAATGGAAAAAGCCAAGTTAGTCAAATGGCTTTTGATAAATAATATATTTATTGACGAATATTTATATTTATTATATTTTCTTGCAAAGAACCTAGCTAGAAAATAAAAAAAGCAGATGTTTAAATCGTAAGACTTATGTTTTATTCCACTTATTAGAATGCAGACTAGTAGCATACGAAAAGTGGTCTTTTTTTATGTGATTTGTGCTATAATTTATATGGCTTTGAGGTTAATATTCATGTTGATGTTAATCTGTGGTAGCTCTGTTTATACAGGGCTATTTTTTATTTCTTTAAAATAAGCACTTTACAATTTCGTTAAAAATTACTATAATTTATATGAAAATATTACAAAACGTTACAAAAGATTATAAAACATTATAAAACACGGAGGAACAAGAAATGACTTATAACTATTTAGAAAACATGATTGAGGATGTAATAGAAAGCTTTGAAGAAAATAAGGTATCTCAAGGTTGGGATAAATTAATTGAAAAAAACGACATTCAAACACTACATGAAGAAATGTATGATTTTATGTTTTGTGATGATTCTGTTACAGGCAATGCAAGTGGCAGTTATACATTTAATACTTGGCAAGCAGAAGAGAATTTGTGTCATAATATGGACCTATTAGAAGAAGCTTGTAGGGAGTTCGATTGCAAACCAAAGTTAAGAAAGGAGAGCACGCAGTAGCTGGCACTAAACTTTGGAAACCAAAAGCAAAGAAGTTCACTGATACAAACAGAGAAGAAAAAGTTGAAAACAATTTCTTCTTAGCAAAAGCTTACTTATTCAAATTGAATCAAGTTGAAAGAATATCTACTACAAATTAGTCGAAATAAGCCGAAAGGCTTATCTGCTAGAGATGACCTACTAGCACTGATGATGACAGGTCATGGAGGTGAAACAATATTAGAAAAAAGAATTTTAGAAACCGTAACGAATAAAAAAAGAAGAAAAGAGGTGAGAAGCATGACTGAAACTAAAACGTATTTCGTAACTTGCGATGTTACTGCAAATGTTACATTCGAGATTGAAGCACATGACAGCGAAGAAGCAAAAGAAATTGCAAATCGACTGAATGTAAGAGATTTACAAGAAGTAAATCAAATTAACACTTGTGAATCTACAATGGAGGTGTATGAAAGTGATTATTGATTATAAAGCCTTATTAGATAAAGATGACTTAATTTCATTGTTTGAATGGGGTGAGTTATCAGAAGGAGGGCAAAGAAACAAGGCAAGTAAAATCATGAAATCCGTTAAAGAGCAATACAAAAAAGACAACGGGATTGATTGGGAAGATACATTTATATATAAGAATGTATCACAACACGTTATTCCAACAGAAACATTCTTGAAATGTTGTCCCGAATTTAAAAAAAGCTTTAGGAGATAAAAAAATGGAAGATATAAGAATGAACAGTATTCAAGATGATGAAATGGAGTTGAGCATTTATCCATTTAATCCAAAACGAAGATATTTAAGCAAGGAAGAAAAAGAACTTATTAGAGAACAAAGGTATCAAAAAAGAATCACAAATTGCGTAAATGTAATTCTAATTACAACAATCGTGATTCTACTTATTTCAATAGCTTGTTTAGGCAAGTCGTATGCGATGTTATTTCTATAAAAAAGAGGTGCGTACTCGACAAAAGCACGCACGAACAAGAAATGGCGTTCTTAAAATAAGAACACGTAAATTATATCAAATTAAAAGGAGAAATGGAAGATATGAAAAATAATAATGATATTAGAGAATTAGCAAAAAGAAATGGAATATGTTTGTGGCAGATTGCAGATAAATTGAATATGCGAGATAGTAATTTCTCTAGAATGTTACGAACAGAATTACCAAGCGAAAAGAAAATGAAAATAGTAAAGATTATTAAAGAATTATCAGAAAAGCAAAAGCAAGAATTAGATGATATTATCAATCAATTATCAGAATAGAAAGGGAGAAACTAAATATGGAAGAAAAGAAATCTGTATTTCAAACACTGAATGAAATTAATGTGAATGACAAGGTAGAAAAAAAGAATAATCTAAGCTATTTGTCATGGGCATGGGCATGGGGAGAAGTAAAAAAGAAATATCCAAATGCACAATATAAGATTTATGAGCGTGAATCAGATTATGGGCCTATTAATTACTTCACAGACGGTCATACTGCTTGGGTTAAGACAAGTGTAATTATTGAAGGATTAGAACACATTGAAGAATTGCCTGTAATGGACTACAAGAACAAATCAATCACACTTGATAAATTGACATCATTTGATGTGAATAAAGCGATTCAAAGAAGCTTGACAAAAGCAATTGCTCGTCATGGTTTAGGTTTATATATTTATGCCGGTGAAGATTTACCGGAAGAAGATAAGAAAAAAGAATTGGAGCCAAAAGAAGAAACAGTTAAGAAATTTGTTGCAATGCAAACGGAAATGAATGAATTAGGAATTGACTTTAGAGAACAATATGCAGATTGGATTCTTAAACATTCACAATGCGAATCACAAGATTTACAGAAATTAAATGAGCCACAACTACAATCAACTATTAAAGCTTATGGAGCATTAATTAAAGGCTACAAAGAAAAGATTGCGAGGGATAGCAATAAAGAAACGAGATAAGTCAATCTTACAAAAAGATATGTCTAAATGCTATGTATGTGGTTCAACTTTAGATTTGCATACACATGAAATATATTTCGGTACTGCTAACAGAAAGAAATCAATTGAGCATGGGTGTTATGTAAGATTATGCGCTAGACATCACAACATGAGCAGTGAAGGAGTACATTTCAATCACAAATTAGACATGAAACTTAAAAAGGAATGCCAAAAGGCATTTGAAGAAGTACATACAAGAAATGAATTTATGAAGATATTTCATAAGAATTATTTATAGGAGGTAAATATGCATTCATACAATGTTATCGAAAATAAAGAATACTATCCTAGAGAAATCTATTATGCTCAAGCTAAAAGAATTGAAGCATTAGAAAACTACATCATGAATGAGAACTTCAATCCATATCAAGATTCATGGACGGATGTTAAAAGAATGAAAGAGCTAGGAATTACAGATGAGCAAATGGAACTTTTCAGATTGCAGAAATTTGAGGAAATGGAGAGCATTCCATTTTGAAAACGAAGTTGATAGGTAATTTCATCAGAAAATCAAGAAATGAAGATGGAAACCTAGAAATAACATTTGAATTAACTGAGCCAATATACGAATCATACGCTCAGAAGCTCGAAAAAGGGTCATATAGCGTGATTATAGATTCGGTTAAACATTTACGTACGAATGAACAGAATCGGCTTATGTGGGCATTAATCAAGGAAATATGCAGTAATGAAAACGCAAGCTACAACGACACATGGGATATGTACTGCGAGTTTTTGAGAATGGCAAAAGCGTTATATACATATGTTTCAGTTTTGAAAGATGGTGTTGATTCGTTGGCTCAAGCTCACGGAGTTAGAGCAGTGCAAATATTGGGTACTGAGGTTAGAGACAATGGAAATGAATTTGTTAATTGTAGATTGTTTCTAGGCTCATCACAAATGGATACAAAGCAAATGGGAGTATTAATTGATTGCATACTAGATTATGCAGAACAATTAGGAATCAGTACTCAATATTATTTAGATAAAGGAATCAAGGGGGAAGAAAAATAAAGTTTGTAATTAAAGGAAAACTAGATGGATTGAATGAATATATTAATGCTTGCAGAACAAATCGTTACAAAGGAGCAGAAATGAAGAAAAAGAATGAGCGTCTTGTAATGGCTTATATCTTACAGGCAGTAAACTTCGGTGAAATTTACGAAGTTAAAAACTACCCAATCAAATTAAATATTAATTGGTATGAACCGAATTCAAGGCGTGATGTTGATAACGTAACATTCGCAACTAAGTTTATTCAAGATTCATTAGTTAGAACAGGAATTTTAGAAGATGATTCAAGGAAATACATTAATCAAGTGAATCATTCAGTATTCACAGATAAGGAGAATCCAAGGATAGAGGTAGAGATTCTGGGGGGTGATTAGAATAGCAGTAATTAGAGTTATTAAGAACAAAAACTATACAGTGATGAGCAATACACATTTAAAAGATAAACGCTTGTCACTAAAAGCAATAGGTTTGTTAAGTGTTGTTCTTGGTTTACCTGAAGA
>UMCX01011598.1_pt1 | contig 17500 bp, 18 predicted proteins | sample 1964341 | NCBI WGS metagenome assembly UMCX01 (sample SAMEA4835979, study PRJEB28245) | human gut metagenome | biome: gut microbiome; material: fecal sample | place: Denmark | collected 2008
CGGTCAACCTTGCCGGTATCAGAAACTCTCGCGTTCATCTTGAACATCTGTCCGAAAGCCGGATTGGAATAGGCACAGGTGCTGCTTCCGAATGTCGTTGCGCTTGAAGGAATATGATGATAAAGGGTTATCAGCTCCATGTCGTCCTCGAAGATGTCCATCACTTCTTCCAGATCGTATGGGTCGGCAAGCGGAAACGAAAGGAGGACGTAATCGTCATAGAACTGCGGCTGTTCCATTGTGGTTACATCCAGCAACTGCGGAAGCTGGAGCGGCACAAAGGAGAGAAAGTCATCGTAAAAAAGTTGTAGCATAACTGTTGTGTTTATTTGTTTCTGGTTCGTCAAATGGATGTGAGCATTATCTTGATCAGTACTCCGGGCAATACCCGCCATTGGTCATTGTCCGTCCCGGCGGTCTTGTTGAGTTTGGCTATCATCTGAGGTGTCCGGTCAGCGACTGCATGAAGTGTTGTCCTTTCCATATCGGACAGAACAGCCACGCTGAAACCATCCAAGGCAACATACGGCTGCAACAACATCCAAACGTAAGCCCTTGCCTGCGCTTCGGTTTTTACATTTCCTTGGTTGATGTCATTACGGCAAGCCAAAGCGTTGAGTATGATTCTCCGGTTGGTTCGCCTGGCTGTATATATCAAGGCATCACGATAAGAGATTTTGCCGTCTTCTGCCGATTGGAACACAGACAGGCAGCATTTCTCCGTGTCGCGCGTAATGGCAGAAAGGTCGGCATCGGCAAGCTTCGGAAGATGGCTCAGGAAAGAACGGAACAGCCTGTCTTCCTCTTGTATAAAGGCTAACATCTTGTCCTTGGAGTCTATTCCGGATTTCAGAGTATTGGCAAGAAAGGATTGGTAGGCTGACACTGTTTGTTTTGCGTTTCCGTGACACGGTGCTACTGAATCCAACGACCTGAAGAAAGATTCTGCATCTGTTACCGCTTGTGCCAGTTCTGTGTCTTGTCGATATTGGGAAGTCTTTTCTTTGATGAGCAACACATCAGCGAAAGTTCTCGACTTCTCCAGAGCCAGACGGGTAAATTCAATGCGCAACGAATCGTGCAATCCACGAATTTCGCTTTCGTAATTGGCGTGGATACAGTTTGCCGTGTCTTTGGCGATACGGACAAAGACAGAATCCCGAAGTGCCTGCCAACCATTGATAGCCTCTATCAAATGTTCGGTCGAAAGGGTTTCCATACTACGCATATCGGACAAATAGGTTCTGTAAGCATTGACAGCACTTTCACTTGTCTGAAACATACTGTCATCCGTGTTTTTTCCGCACGATGCCAATATAAAGATGGCAAAACATACGGCAATACCTTTGGCAAGAACGGATTGCTGTTTAAAGTATGATATTACATCAACGCCCTTGATTTTTCTCTCTGATTTCACTTTGAATAAGCCTTTGCACATACGATTATTATTGATTTATGGCTGCAAAGGTAAGTATAAAAGTTTGTATAATAATACTTAATAATCAAACTTTAATATACTTTCTTTTTCATACTTACGAGTATGACGGGCAAAACAAACAAGAGCAAAACAAATGAAAATACAGAGTATAATTATTGCAAATTATTTTCTTAAGTATGATTTTATTCAGATTAAACTTTGTACCTTTGCAGTTGGTATCATTTAGCATTGAACATCAGTATGGCAAAAGTAGGTTACATATTCAAGGCAGCCGGCTATGACGGCTTCGACACTGATGTGGAGTGGATGAAGCAATACGGTTGTGTACAAGTGATTGAGGAGGAAAACGGACACGAGAAACTGCGTCCCCAATGGAAACAGCTTATGGCAAGTATGGAACGGGGAGACGAAATCGTACTCGCTAAATTCAGCAACGCCCTGCGTGGTTCTCGTGAACTGGCGGCATTCATCGAGTTCTGCCGTGTAAAGGTGGTGCGGATTGTCTCCATTCACGACAAGGTTGACAGTCGTGGCGACTTGTTCCCCGAAACCAAGGCTGCGGATGTGTTGGAGATATTCGGTGCGCTTCCGGAGGAGTGTGCCGCATTGCGAAAGGCTTCAGCGCATATCATCCAACTAAAGCAGAACATAAACCAGCTGTCCAAAGAGAAAAACATCAGCAAGGCGGAAAGGGAGAAAACCATCGTGGCGATGTACAATAACGGGCATTCAATCGATGACATCTGGAAAGTAAGCGGATTCAGCAGCCGCAGCTCCGTGTTCCGCATCCTCAATAAATACGGCGTTTCACTCAATCGAGGCAAGTTCAGCGGGCCGCTTGGGAAACGTAAACCAAAAGATGAGTAACGATATGGTAAAAAACCGTATTGAAGAGGAGAAGAAGGTAGTAAAACAAATGATTTTTTTATACTGCCTAAAAAAGGAAGGCAATGCAAGCCTATGTCCGGCTTGCCACGAGTTGTTGACATACGCAAGGGACAGACTTAACCATTGCAAATTCGGAAACGACAAGCCAACTTGTAAAAAGTGTCCTGTACATTGTTATCGCCCGGATATGAAAAAGCGGATAAAAATGGTTATGCGATGGTCCGGTCCGAGAATGCTTTTTTATCATCCTATCTCAGCCGTCAAACATCTGTTGAGAGAATTGTAATTGCAACAACTTTTATCCGATGAACAAACGAGAAAACATACAAGAAACCGAACGGCTGGCTATCCGCAAACTCACCCATGACGACTTTGAGACTTTGATAGCAATAATGGGCAAGCCGGAAGTGATGTACGCTTGGGAACATGGCTTCAGTGAAGATGATGTACGATCCTGGATAGAGCGACAGCTTACACGATATACAAAAGACGGCATCGGATATTTTGCCGTAGAGTTAAAGGAGAGCGGACAACTGATAGGCCAGGCCGGACTTATGAAAACAACAATGAACGGGAATGAAGTCGTTGAGATCGGCTACATATTTGACAACACATATTGGCACAACGGTTACGCGACAGAAGCCGCCGAATCTCTCATAGCCTATGCTTTTGACTGCTTGGAATTACCGGCTGTATATTGTAGCATCCGTCCGGAAAACAAGGCTTCCATCCGAGTAGCAAAACGACTTGGCATGGAATCTTGTGGCAACCATACCGTTGTTTATCGAGGTAAAGAAATGCCCCATATCATATACAAATTAGAAAATCCGAAATAGAATGAGCAAAAAAGAATACATACAGACCAATAAGGAATGGCTGGAGACAAAGGCAAAGGAAGAGGGCGTAAAACCTCTCCCGAAAGGAATCTATTACAAGGTCATCAATGAGGGAAAGGACGACGGCAAACATCCCTCGCCCCGCAGTATCGTTACTGCACACTACACGGGGTGGACTATAAACGGAAAGAAGTTCGACACCAGTCGTGGTGGAACACCAATAGCGTTCCGTTTGAACGAACTGATAGAGGGTTGGATTATCGCAATGCAACAGATGTGTATCGGGGACAAATGGGAGATTTACATCCCTGCCGAAATGGGATATGGCAAGTTCTCGCAACCCGGCATACCCGGTGGTTCAACACTCATCTTCGAGATAGAACTTTTCGGAATTGCATAAAGCAAGAACGACTACATATCCACTCAAAAAAAATGCTTCATCCTATTGATATTTAACATTATACATTCGTTCATGTCGCGTTTTTTTTGTATCTTTACAAGTAGTAATCAGAAATAAATCAGTGATATGGGAGACGTAATCATTACAGTATTGGGATTGTGGGTGTTCATCAAAACCTTGAAAGTGATATTCGGAGGTTGGAGCAAAAGCAACTACCAGCGAGACAGGTAAGATCCAACCAACAGAATGCAGCCTATGACAGTCGTTCCGGTCTGGCATAGCGAGGGTCGTAAAAGTCAGTATTTAATTCTCCCTCTTGTCGAAAATATCAACCCAAGCAAAGGGCGGGCAGTAAACGAGTTTCTTCTGCAAGCCCGATAAATAACAAAATGTTTTGCCTGCCGGGAGAAAACGAAGTCTTGGAGCGGTTGGCAAATCTTTTTGTATCGGGCGATTTCGGCAGAGTGTCTTGCGAAAGAGGAGCAACGTGCAACATTGCGCAGCCGAGCAAGTCTCTCGAAGAAAAATAGAAGAAGCCGTTTACGGGATGGGTGAAAACTTATAATGGGCAACCCATAGATGTATAACAGGTAAACATACGAGCAAAAACAAAAGCGACCGAAGCCGCTTTGTTTGTCGGAACGAGGCAGGAGTTATTTCTTGCCTTTTTTCGTTTTCTTTTCCGGCTCCGCAGGAGTTTCCTCCTTGTCGGGTGTCTGGTAGAACTTGTTAGCGACCATGACGATGCGGTTGTGTTTCACGCCGTCCTTGTCAATCCATTCTTCAGGTTTGAAGTAGCCCTCCACTGTGAGCAGGGTACCCTTGGTGATTTGGGCAAGCGAATCGGTGTTGGCGTTGTTGCGCCAGGCTTCCACGTTGATGAAAGCGGACACACGTTTTGTTTCCTCGCCACTCTTCTCCTGACGGCTTACTGCCAATGAGAAGCGTGCCACGCTTGCGTTTGCGAACTGACGGATTTCTGCGTCCTTACCTACGAATCCTGATACTGCGAAATTGTTCTCAATCTGTTTCATGTTACAATGCTTTAAGTTGTTAATTAAATTATTTTTACGCTGCCAATATAAGTGAGTGCAGTTACAGGGTTGCGACAAGGTTAGCAATCAAATACTCTTTATTTTTGTCAGCGTAAGCCGTCAAAACCTCCGGCCCGATAAAGGAAGATTTGTGAAGCTACACCATTGACCAAGGCTTTCAGCCGTACCCGGCTGCATACTAACTTTGCAACGGAAAAATGAGGAATAACACGACCAAAAGCTGTAACGATATGGATTGGTGAATAAACAAGTGAGCGAGGTTCGCAGACAAAGGACAGCATCCGTCCGCAGACACAAAGTTTCAGGTACGCTTCGGCTGTAAATCCAAAAGAAGCAGAGCGATGAAGCGAGGAATCCAGTATGTCCTCTCAATGTGGATGCCGTAATACTGAATCCGTTATGACGCTGCACAGCCAAAGGTATTTTGCTATGGGAGGGATACCCGAAGAACAGAATGGCACGACGATCGCGGAAACCGGCATCAGAATAGCCGCGTTCTACCTTACCGACAGAACCGGAGAAATCAAGGCAAAGAAAACAAAGGCAAGAAGTCCGGTACTCGTTGAACAAAGCAGCCCGGTCACCATTGCGAAATATGAAATGCCATATATACAAAAGGAGACTTGACTGTCAAAGATGAATATATAAGAGGAAGAACGGCTTGCCTTGCAAGCCCCAATTATAAAAGTTGATGCCATTGGAAATGTATTTCCAAATGGCGTGGACACAACAATGTGGAGCATTGCTCCACATTGTCATTCCAGCCAGATGTCGGTCAGTTCAGGTATGACCATTCTTTTATCTCCAGTTCCTCGCCACAAGGGAAATCAATGATAGGGTCACAAATGAATGTACCACAGAAATTGACTACTACACAGCCGTTTTTCAGAGAGGCCGGTTCACTCCAATCATCGTCCGTATGTCGGATATGATACCACAGTTTACCCTTGGGTAAGGTTTCGGTGGCAATCCGCAAATCAATAAATTCGCCCTCAATTGTCTTGCCATTCGCCAAAGTCAGAAGCATAGGCGATTTGCTTTCTTTTCTGTAATCGTACAGCATAATCTTTCTTTTAATCTGTTATCTCAATTATTTCATCAATCCGACCGCAAAGGAATGTCCGTAAAGCGGTCTTGTCCACGGCATAGTATTCGGCTATATGTCCGTATTGCTTGACAAAGTAGCGTTTCAGTATGTCCGAGAAGTCAAAACGGTAGCCCATTAGCGGAACAGCCCTTTTGAAATAGGTGTTGCTGTTTACGTTGTCCGTAAGCCAATTCTTCTGTTGTCGGCTCATTGGCGTACCCTCATTGAGTTGCACTCTTAATTGATAGACCTTGCTGTCTTGCAGGGTTGAAAGTTCGGGAATATCCCAATCCACAAACCTTGTCGCTATCGGTGTCACCATAAAGCAATCCTCCATTAGTCATAGATTAACACTTCATCCCGGTATTCCACCACCTCCTTGCCGTTGGTGAGCCTTACCACTATCTCGTTGCCGTAGTCTCCCACGACTTCACCCTCTGTATGCCCCTTGTAAGGAGTCAGTAACGTGCATAAGCACCCGATAATGTCCGTATCTTGTTCGTCTTCGTAATACATAGTCAGTGAGTTTTTAAGGGTTATCGGTATGACCATTCTCCATTAGAGAACACTTGGAAGTTCACATATTCGTTACATAGTTCGTGCGTCAGCACTCGAATGTAGATTTTGTCTTTGTTCTCCAAAAGAGAAATCATCTTGTTTATCTCTTTTTCGGGATAGTCCCATTTTGACGAAAACTCGCCCTCGATACAGTCTTCCGACCTGTTAAGGTAACAGTCGCAAAATGTGTCTTCCAAAAAGTTCTCCACCTTATCAAGGTCTTTCTCGTTCTCCGTACTTGCATAGAAGATGTTAGTCGCGTAATTTGCCATAATCGCTATTGATTTGATTTTTTACTTTTCCCTCTGTTAGCATCAGCTACTTTCGGGTTTGATTAAAATTATGTCGCTCTGCAAGGTGTCCCGGCTCTTCCTGCAAGGCTTCACAGACAAAATACGACCTCAGTTGAAAACCGAGTGTGGAGATTTTGGCTTGAACCGATAGGCTTGACCTTGCAAGGAAGAAAGACGGGATATATACCTTTGCGACACAATTCTTATCTGCCAACCCGAAAGATGATGTGAAGACGAGAAAGGATAGTAAGTGTGCAACAGAAACACTATAAACGGCAAAACGCATTTCAAGCAATAGCGAATAAAAAGAAGGATTTGCTGACGAAAAGAAAAAGCAATCAAGAGTTTAGAAATTGAGGAAATCAAGTAGTTTAGTTTAGAACTTGATTAGATATACAAAAACCAAACTAAACCTATTCCATCATTACTTTACTCACGTTATTGGAAACGGCATCAAACCTAACTTTCGTCCGAGGGACAGGCGAGGGACAAGCAACAATACAACGAGGGACAAATTATATCCCTTGCATTTCAGCATGGTTTTTCAGGAATGTTTTTATAGCTTTTTTCTTTTGGTGTGCAAGATTACGGCTTTTAACATTTCTGAAATAAAACAGAATCTAACTATAGATCCGAGGGACAAGGAGGGATAAAGAAAAAATAATCGTGAGGGACAAACCGTGTCCCTTACATTTCAGTACGGCTTTTAGGAAGTGGTTTTATTGTTTTTCTTTCTTTTTATATGCGAAATTTTGTCCCCCGTTTGTCCCCCGAAAATATCATTCAAAAAAATTCTCCATTGATATACAGCGATTTACACAATACAAATATCGTTTGCGTGGGGAAATAAACATTCTGCATCGGTAAATAGCTAACTATTTGATTATCAGATAGTTGTATCTATAATCAATCTAAAATACTGACTAAAAACGACTTAAATATGGCAAAATAATAGTTTTAGGAAAGGTATTTTCTTTTGTTATGACTATTTTTTCAACATTTTTGTCCCCCGTTTGTCCCCCAAGTCATATACGGGGGACAAATTTACGTCCCTCTATGCAATTTGAGTACTTTTCACTATAAAATCTATCTAAATCATAGATAATTATTGCTTTATACAGCTACCCTCAATCTCTTAGTTTCTAAAATATCAAACACCATAACCACTGATAACCAGATACATACATATAAACAAATACGGAATTAGAATTACATCAGATGAAATTTTGTTCGAAATGTATGAAATGTATTTTATATTATTCCTTCATGCATCGGAAGGCTTATTAAAGTACCTAGAAAGATTAACGCAAGGACATTAGATAAAAAGCACAAGTCCCATTTTCCATCCCCTTATTCTAAAAGAACATAACATAGTAAATAAAATCGAAATATAAAGGATATTTTTCGCAAAAAACGAGTAAGCTATTAGCAATCAATAAGAAAGTAATAATGCATGGACCTATTACCATATAATTCATTCTTGCAATATATTTAAGAAAGACATTGGTATATGAAGTTTATTAATTAAATTTGCAATAACATACTCACCCCGCTTCCCATAAGAACAGCGCGCTCAGGGTGAGTCTTTTATTTTCTAGTGGTATATTGGGGGTAGTGAGAGGATGTAAATTAAACTGTGTCAGCAAAGAAAAGAAATAAAATATTAACTTTGCTAACACAGTTTTTTTTATGAAAGAAGAATTTGATTTTGAGAGTATCAAGAACAAGGCAATCGAACAACTAAAAGCAAGTAAGCCCTTGTTGGGTAAAGATGGTGCATTTGCTCCTTTATTGGAAAGTATTCTGAATGCAGCCTTGGAAGGTGAGATGGACGCACATCTTACCGATGTAGAACGTCAATTGGGTAATCGCCGTAATGGTAAGATGCAGAAACGGGTACAGACTCCATTAGGTGAGGTCACGGTTTCTACCCCTCGTGACCGTAATTCAAGTTTTGAACCTCAGTTTATAAGGAAACGCGAGACAATTCTTGCAGAAGGAGTTGCCGACCGTATAATAGGTCTTTATGCGTTGGGAAACAGCACAAGGGAAATCAGCGACTGGATGGAAGAAAACCTTGGTAATCGTGTTTCAGCCGATACAATCAGTGCCATAACCGACCGTGTACTTCCGGAAATAAAGGCATGGAAATCCCGTATGTTGGATTCGGTTTATCCAATAGTCTGGATGGATGCCATTCACTATAAAGTGACAGATGAACGCGGTTGTGCTATTTCCCGTGCAATCTATAATGTGTTGGGGATTAATAGGGATGGGCATAAAGAGCTTCTTGGCATGTATATATCTAAAAATGAGGGTGCTAACTTCTGGCTTAGTGTCCTGACAGATCTTCAGAATCGTGGAGTTGAAGAAATTCTCATAGCCTGTATAGATGGTTTGAAAGGTTTTCCTGAGGGCATTCAAAGTGTTTACCCTAATACAGCCGTACAGCTTTGTATAGTACATCAGATACGTAATTCCATCAAGTATGTAGGCTCCAAAAATCAGAAGGAATTCCTTAAGGATTTAAAATGCGTATATCAGGCTGTAAATAAAGATTCTGCAGAGAATGAACTTCTAAAGCTGGATAAAAAATGGGGTGAACAGTATCCTATCGTTATCAGATCCTGGCAGGAGAACTGGGATAGGTTGTCTGAATACTTCCAATATACTCCGGCAATACGTAAACTTATATATACCACAAATACAGTTGAAGGTTATCACAGACAGATACGTAAGGTAACAAAGAACAAGGGCGTGTTCCCATTGATATGCACCCCAAAAGTTGGACGTTCAATTAAAATTGATGATTCAACTCTCTATAGTATTGAGCTCGGTATTGCGCCGGGCTCATTCCTTTTAATCTAAGCTTTATTCTTCTTGTATTGTACCAAACAATATATTTCTTTAGTTCAGACTCAAAAATGTCAAGACTATCGAAATGATTTACATACAATAATTCATTCTTCATCATCCCGAAGAAGTTCTCCATCATAGAGTTATCCAGACGGTTGCCTTTACGAGACATGCTTTGTATAACACCATTATTCTTCAGTATCTGTTGATATTGTGCGTGCTGATAATGCCATCCCTGATCTGAATGCAGCAATAGCCCATCAAGGTTCTTATATTTTTAAAATGCCTTTTTAAGCATATCTGTAACCATTTTCAGGTTAGGACTTCTTGAGAGTGTATATGTTATTATCTCCCCATTGTACATGTCTAATATTGGAGATATATACAGCTTCTCATCCTTTATGCAAACCTGTGACACGTCCGTTGTCCATTTCTGGTTAGGCCTTTCAGCAGAGAAATTTCTGTTGATGACATTAGGTGCAACCTTTCCTATCTGACCTTTATAGGAGTGATAGTGACGTTTTTTTCGCCTGGCTTTCAACTCCATCTGAGACATCAGTTTCAGTACAGTCTTATGATTGATATTGCAGCCTTCGTTACGCAAAGACATACAAATCCTTCTGTATCCATAGCGGCCTTTGCTGTCGTCATATATCGCTTTAATTCGTTTCCTTGTATCATCATAGCCATCGTTGTCCTTCAGGCGTGACAGATGGTAATAGAATACAGAGCGAGCCATATTTACCATTTTGAGAATACACTCAAGTGCAAAACCTTCCTGCCTTAGTTCTTCGATGGCTCGCGCCCAATCCCGTGCAGTCGGGCGTTTCTTTCCTCTACTAAGGCTCTCACTTTTTTTAGCAATGCTACCTCCAGTCGCAGTTCCTCGTTTTCTTTTCTGAGTCTTTCCAGTTCACTCTGTGGCTTGATATTCTTCTTCGGTCGTCCCATATGTGACGGTCTACCACGCTTTTTACATTTACTTAGAGCATCAATGCCCTCCGTACGCATAATCTTTAACCATACGCCTATTCTTTGAGGACTTGCACCATATTTCAGCGAGGCTTCGTGCAAAGTAAGATGATTTTCTTCAATATCAAGAACAATATCGTGTTTTAATGCATAATCGGCCTTGATATTGGGACATTTTTGCAATCCTGATATACCTTCTTTCTGATAGCGTGACCATAAAACCTTTAATCGTGCTTCATTTATCCCATAGTTCTTGTGGATATGACTAAAGGATATGCCATCTTCAAACATATGCATATAAGACAGCAAGTCTTGTAATGATTTTTGTTTTCTTTTTTGTGTAGACATAATAAAACCCCAAAAGTTTTGTGTCTAACTTTTGGGGTTTATATCACATCGGATACAGCCCTTGAAAAACTGGTTTATCTTGCATACCGCAATATACGGAAAAAGTGGACCATGCCACTGGCTAACTGGGCTACAATCTCGCAACAATTAGCCATAAAGTTTGGAGAGCGATTTAAATCATTGTAATTTTACGCTCGTCGGGACGGGTGGTCCCGCCCCTTGGCGCTGGCCGTTCCCCGACCGATGAGTTTTATACTGAGAAATAATGCGTGACACAGTTTATTTTACACTACCCTTATCAATGAACAGTTCTCATCCTCAGTTTATGCATTAGATCTCAGATATTGCTTCCACCGTTCTTTTAGCAAAATTGGAATATTGCTTTCCATAATATATTTATCTATAATAGCATCATGAGCAACAATATATAAAAACATTTCTTTATAATCCTCATTGCTGCTATCCCTACCAAAATAGGATGCCAACATATTAACTACAACACGATCACCTAAGCCAGAATCAATTATCCAAAGAGCCTTTTCATCAAAAACACCTCGTTTAACCATATCTGGCCAAAGTTGCATCAAGGTTGATTCAATTTGATAGGTTTCTTCAATGTACGACACGATAGCTTGTGCCTTCACTGCTATTACTCTTTGAACAAAGTCAACATAGAGTGCTGCTTGTTCAACTGAACAACAACACTCAGCAGAAATCTCCACATATTGTTTTCCACATATCCAGCATGTAAGGATTCTCTCAGCCAATGTTAAATTGTTGTGTATCTCAAACAATGGCTTCGACCTTGTCACCTGTGTTACGCGTTTTACTGATTCCAAAGCATATACAACCTCGATTATCTGATGAATCCAACTAGCATCCACTGTACTTTGTATATTAAAATCTTCAGCAGACTTATCAGAAAACAATCGTTTCAGCTCATTATAGTCTGCGAGTGGTAACCCAATATGCAAATACTTGTCATATTCATCATTAGGCAGAGCATTCCGTAGATGATTATAGCGAATAGTAAAGATCCTTTTAACTCCTTTCTTTGTTTCTTTATCACCTAAATAATATGCAAGAGAATCTTCCAGTACTTCATCCAAATCAATGTCGAAAAACTCTGTATCTTCCTTATTGAGATTTATCAACATATCTATCTGTTCTGCTACTCCCTCTGACTCTAAAAAGGCATTGATTTCTTCATCAGTTACTAATCCCTTATTACGTATTTGCTGCACTATGTAATACAGTGAACCCTTTGCGAGTTCTAGACTTTCCTCATTCTGAATCACTTGTACTACCTTCTCAAGAGGCTCTGTGTTATTACCTTTAATAGGTAACAAGATAAGACCATATGACTCTTTACCGGCTCTTCCAACCCTTCCTACAATATTCTTCAAATCTCTCAATTCAAGAGTGTTCCTGAATGTTTCGTCTGCGGGGTTAGTTATATTTGCAAGCACAGCGGTCTTAATAGGCATATTGATACCCTCAGAAAGTGTCTTTGTGCATACAATAAGTTGCAGAGATTTCTTTGCTATAGAGATTTCGATTAATTCTCTAATGTCCTGAGGCATTTGTCCATGGTGATAAGCAAAGCCTTCTTTTATACATTGAGTAAGGCGGTAATCACCACCAAATTGATATGTACAGTATTCAACAACTTTTGATAGCCAATCTACATCCTGAACGAAAGAGGATGGTTTCTTGAACGCATTCTTACCTAGCATACCTAGGATTTCTTCCGCATGTTTTATACAACCCCGATGGCCATCCTTTATTGAACAATAAAGCATCACTGGTCCCGCTTCCATTGCTTTTAAGGATATCGCACAACTTAATGACTTTTGGGTTGTGCCAACTTGTTTAGTCTGCCTATCATTTAAAAAGTCATTAACTTTTATCGACCAACTGTTTATAGCATCATTAGCGTATCGAACTACGATATGATCATTTTCCCTCATTGCTAGTGCAAATCGTATTTTGCACGGTCTATATTTACTATCTCCGATTTCGTCAACTGCCCCGCCAAGCCATTTATTTATATCATAGATATTGGGTATAATTGCAGAGATAAAAAGGAATCTAGTATGCTCATTTCTCTTCAAGCGAGTTAATAACAACTCGTAGTTTACCCCCCTAGCCTTATCTTCTAACAATTGTCCTTCATCACATATTACCAAAGTAAATTCTTTCGAAAGGGCTTCTATTGTACCTTCCAAAGTAATGAAAGTTTCAGGTGTAGCTATCAGTAATTTGGCGTTCTCGATAGTTTCTTCTTCTACGGATGTTGTACAGCCACCATAAGCGGCACGAAAATCAAAGCCAAATTCATGCGAAAGCCTACCATAGCGTTCTTTTAACTCACGACTTAACGACCGCAGTGGAGCCAAATATAATATTTTTGCATCAGGATTATTCTTTAACTCTTGAAATACCAGTAACTCAGTAAGAAAGGTCTTACCTGCACTTGTTGGCATCTTTAGGCTAAACGAGCGTATATAGTTTAAAAGGCCTTTGCTTATAGCATCCTCTTGCGATGGCAACAACGCATAAATATGATGCTTGACAGAATATGCTATATATTTTTCCCACATTTCTTTACCACCATGAGGAATTAAGACCTTCCATAGGTTACTCTCACGAAACCGCCCTATCACCCATACTACCACATGTGTATCAAAGAAATCATCCAAGTTAAGATAAATATTGTGTTCTATCTTCTCTTGCAGCCTACCATCTATATCATTTAGTGCACCTTCTGACCCCGTCAACATATATTCTCTCAACAATTGGCAGAGCACACTCCCTTTATTTGCATATTTCTCAGACCCAGCCATTATGCTGTAGAGCAATTGTGCAGATTCATTTTCAAATTCATATTCCTTCGCTCTCAACATAAACAACTGCGAGAGCGAATTATACTCACATAGATAGTAAATAGCTGCAATATAAAGAAGATTGTTATTTCGGTTTACACCATTAAAATTGCTTGCTGTTGTTTCTTCAGAATAAATCAATAAACCTGTTACTATCCGCAAAAGACGTTCTTTCTTATCTTCCGACGTCTGTTTCCTATTCCTCATGGTAAAGAACATCCTGTTCAACAATGAGATATAGAAATCTTCACTTTTATTTACAAATGGGTATAACTCCTGTTGCTCAATCCTGTAAGTATTGAGCAATTCGTACGCATTTGCATCACTAATCCACTCTTCTAATATGTCTGCCATCAGTTATTCGGAATATCTAGGTAAAATTGATTATATATGTTCTTCAAATCAGCAATAGGAAGCAAATACACAGGGATATTAGTGTTTGCTGCCTGCAATACCTTATCAAAGTTTGCAATATGGCCATTCGCTTGAGTTGACTCAACTATTGCTATCGCAAAGTGTTCTTTAATATAAGGGGTGTTTACAGGGTCACCAAATCGTTGCACTTGATCTGCCAAGTCATATTTATCATCTCGCTCATATTGTATTACAAGATAAGGTATTGTTTTTGCAGCACGTTCCACTTTATCTTTAACAGCTCCGTTTAAGGCGTCTGTCAAAGAACTATGACCTTCGCTCATTGGAGATGTCCACACTTTCGACTCAATAGTGTACATCTTATCATCAGGGCAGGCATTGTCCTCATCTACCCGTTTGAGAAGAATGACATCAACTAAATGGCTGGGCATATCAGGGTGTTCTTTCCATCTCATTTTCATCGGACAGATATTTGCATCACTAGCAAACGTCTCAGTCCAAAGATAATACGATAGAATTTCTCCAAAATCCCCTGCCTTATTCTTAGTCAATTTAGGCAATCGTCGTTCAATGATATCTTTTCTCGTGTTTTTTTTGGACTTGGCAATAATTCTTTCGAGCTTTTCATCACTGATATATGCCTCACGAAAACGCTGCACGCAATCCTTCACAAAAACAGTAGGATCACCTGTAAAATCATATATCTCAAGTCCCTCACTCGCACTCAAAGCATCATTTTTCGTAAAATATGAAATTAAGTTAGCCATTATCGTATTTTCAATATTTTAAAATTAGCTATTACATTATACTCTGGTTTTTCATTAATCTCCTCCACTCTTCTTTCCTTTTTACATATTCAGAGTACTCATTGGCGTTATTATTCAACGTATCAACAAGGTACTGCGCCATGTTGTGCATTTGTGTTGCATACAATAAAGGAATTCCATTATCATCCACAGCATAATGAGCAATGCTGTGCTCAATACCAGTTACCATGTGTTCAAATGCCAGACGTGGGTTTATGCCTCCACTTATGAGAGTATTGCATATGGTTTTCATTTTTTTGCTCCGAGTAGCTACAGGTTCTGATTTCAAACACATAAGATCTTTCTCCGGGTTATTCATATAACAATAATACAACCAAATCTCAAAGCAAGGATTGCTCACTATCCATTGCTCTTGGACCCCAGTTGAATCCTCTTTGAATATTTTCTCCAATTGTTCATAGAATTCATCTACATCTGAAAGGAGAAATACTTTGTCCATAACCTCCAAATGAAAAAGTTGGGATTCTATTTTTATTTCTCCTGTCAGTTGGATTTGCGCCCACTTATCCTGCATCTGATATGGCTGCAAACCTTGTCCCTTTTCAGACATGAAAGCAACCTTCAATGAGTGCAGTTCACGCTGCCGTATCAGTTCTAGAAGAAAATCCCTTTCCCGTTTTTCACCTCCAGAAAGCACGAAAACAAGGCTCGTTAAAAGAACTCCTTCAGTTTTCCGGTATGCCAACGGCACTTGTATGGTTTCAGACATTCCGCTCCCATCCTTATTTTCTGTGGTAGCTTTATGCAATGGGACATCAGCAGGAGTCCGTGCCGAATCTTCTTTTGAATATGTCAGCTTTGATAAATCCATAACGCATCTTACATATTCAGTTCGCCAATAAACGGAATAGCACCATAACGTCCTTCCATGTATCCATTCTCAATATTGATTGTGTTATGGATTTTGAAGTCATTCAGTGAATACATGCGACTGCTTCCATTCTTTTTTTCAACCATCCAGACCTCATCGGTGCGCAGGAAATCCTGATTAAGCAGGCAGGTCTGATGAGTAGTAAAAATAAGCTGGCCATTTGTTTCATGTGAAGAGAAGTAACGGACAAGCTTGCGTACCAAGTGAGGATGTATGCTATGGTCAAGTTCATCGATTGCAACAGTTTTGCCTGACTGCATGGCTGCATAGAATGCCGGCACAAGTGATAATAGGCGCACTGTGCCATCAGACTGCGCCTGAATATCCATCTCTTTTGAGAATCCGTTCTCTCCAAACTGACGGAACATCATCTGACTTATCTTCTGCACTCCATCTTCAACACTGATATCTCTAGTATTTCTGAAATCAACAACCTCTGACAGCACACCTGAATGCATTTTCCTGAGTTTATCCACCGGCAGGTTGCTAACATCATGCGTACTTATCCAATCTTCGAAATTCTCCGTCTCTACCTTCACGCCATCAATACCCAGGTCAATAGCTTTAAAAAGTTCAGAGGCAAATTTATTAATGTTTTCATCGTTTCTGAAGATCCCTATCAAGGTCGGGTTAAAGGAATGTAAGCCAATTATTGTCAGTTCATCATCAAACCACTTTTGAGCAATATCAATATTGGCATCAGCCAGCACAGGCATATCATTGTTAATGGTCAGCAAACTTGCAAACGGATTTTTCTCAATCCATCCCAACACCATTTTGTTGACCTCAGCAGAAGGAGCAATTGAATATTCAACAGCACCATCTTTACGAGTGAAAATATTCTTATTCTCCTCAGCTCCTAAGCCGGACACTTGCAGAGTCTCGAAAGTAATCCCCGTCTTAGCAATTTCCACAGAATATATAAATGGAATTCCGGATTTCGTCGCAAATTCAATAGCCAGTTCTATAGGCTCATCGCCAGCATCTTCCTTCAACGCAAACATATATCTTCCAACACTATCACCATTCAAGAAATTCTTATTGGTAGCTATGGCTTTCAGGAAATTTATCCCTTTCAGGAGATTTGATTTTCCTGCTCCATTTGCGCCATAAACAGCTGCCATTTTCAACACTGGCAGTTTTCCGTCAAGCATAGTAATATGGTTCGACAAAGTAGTCCTTTTCATGTTTGGAAACATATCAAACTGAACCTCATCATTAAATGAAAGAAAATTTTTCAGTATAACCCTGAGTATCATATTTTTATCAACTATAGTACGTTAAACTTCTAATTAGCAATTCTGTAAAAAGGAATAAACCTTCAATCACTTGCAAAGATAAAAATATATTTTTATCACGTGAATATTTCACGTGATTTTTTCACGTATTAATCAATAATCGTAATTTACTATCTAAAATTCGATTATCGAGCCTACCAAAAGAAAAGTCTCTGTCTCTTTTGGCAAGCAGATAGTTTGGTTTAGAACTTTGGTAGATATACAATAAACAAGACTAAACTTATATCTAGAAGAGGCGGCGAAAGAAAAGTGGTATAAAGAGCAAATACATCGCTTCAAAACATGAGGGACACGAGGGACAAAGGAGATTTAATAGGCTCCTTAATCACGTTTTTCAAAAATGAAATTGTATTAGTGTTTTCTTTGCAGATTGTCTCCATTTTTTTGTCCCTCGTTTGTCCCCCAGAATGAAAAATTCCTAAATTCATATTTGATTATCAATACATTATGAGTTTATAACATATATTGCATCGTGAAACGGTAAACTGTATTTGTGCTGAAGTCTTCATATAC
>UMCX01000435.1_pt1 | contig 17136 bp, 15 predicted proteins | sample 1964341 | NCBI WGS metagenome assembly UMCX01 (sample SAMEA4835979, study PRJEB28245) | human gut metagenome | biome: gut microbiome; material: fecal sample | place: Denmark | collected 2008
ACGCTGACGGAAGATAACTTCCAGACTGAGGTACTCGACGATCCGGGCCTCATCATCATCGACTTCTGGGCCGAGTGGTGCCAGCCGTGCAAGATGATGGCGCCTGTCTTTGCCGAGCTCAACGGGGAAGAGGACAAGGTCAAGTTCTGCAAGGTCAACGTCGACGAGCAGCCGAACCTCGCTTCGATGTTCGGTATCGACTCCATCCCGACGCTCGCCGTCGTGCAGGACCGCCACACGCTGACCGGCATGGTCGGTGTGCACGATAAGGCCGACATCAAGGCGATGCTGGAGAAGTGCAAGTCATGAGAATTCGATACAACGAAGACGCGGAGGTCGTCGCCCGCCTGCGCGCCGCGCTCTTAAAGCGCGATTTACAGTGCCCCTGCCGCTTGCAGAAGATCGAGGACAACGTCTGCATGTGCAAGGAGTTCCGCGACCAGATCGCTGACCCCGAATTCGAGGGCTACTGCCACTGCCGTTTGTACTACAAGGAAAAGTAAAAATTGGTTATAGACCTATGGTATTTTACCACATGTCTGAAAAAAGCACCGCCCAAGGCCGGCTCCGCATAAGAAAATATGCGGTTTTGCCTGCACCTTTTTGGCTGAAATACGACCGAAAAAATCTCCCCATACGCCAGTATGGGGAGATTTTTTCAACCGATTTCATCTCAAAAATTCATTGGCAAAACTGCTTCGCACCGAAAAAGAGCAAATTTTGTGCGGAGCCGAGGCGCGGCGGCGCAGGCATGCTGTCGCATGGCAAGACGGCGCAACGAAGGAGTCAGTGCAAAATTTGCCTTTTACGGCGCATGTTTTCTTATGTGGAGCCGGCCAAAACGGTGCTTTTTCATTCCATCAAGCGCTGCATATCCTGCGGGATAGGCGCTGTAAAGTGTAATTTCTGTCCAGTGACCGGCTGGGTGAACCACAGCTCGTATGAGTGCAGCGCGGGGCGGGCGATGAGGGTTTTGTCCTCCATGCCGTAGAGCCAGTCGCCCGCGAGGGGATGACCGAGGTATGCCATGTGGACGCGAAGCTGGTGCGTGCGACCCGTCTGTGGGCGCAGGCGCAGGAGCGTGAAGCGGCCGCTTACTTGCAGGGCCTCGTACTCCGTGAGGCTCTGAAGTCCGTCCGCGCGCACGCAGCGGCGGATGATGGAGCCCTCCGCGCGGCCGATCGGCGCGTCGATGACGCCGCACGGCGGTTCAACTCTGCCGACGGCGACAGCGCGGTACTCGCGCCGCAGATCGCTTGAGTGCAGTGCGCGGCGCAGGCGGTCGTGCACGTAGCCATTTTTCGCGGCGATGAGGAGACCGGACGTCCCTTTGTCAAGCCTGCTCACAAAATGCGGCACGCTGCCCTCGCCGAGATAACTCGTCAGCATCGCCGCGAGGCTCGGCGCGGAGGCGTCACCCGACTTCGGGTGCATGGCGACGCCCGCAGGCTTGTTGAGCACGAGCAGGTCGTCGTCCTCGTAGACGATGTCGGGCTTTGACGCATTTGCGCAGTACAAGTCCTCGCGCGGCGTACGCTCGCTGAGGACGACGCTGACGGTGTCGCCCACGTGGACGATTGTGTTGACATGGACGCTCTGTCCGTTCAATAAAATGGCGTTTTCGCGCCATTTGAGGCTTTTGAGCAGCGTGTAGGAAAGCTGAAGACTGCCGCGCAGGATGCCTTTGACCATGCGGCCGTCCTCCTCCGGCGTCACGGTGTATGTGAGAATGCGCATGGAAGTTCTCCTTTCCCGAAGTAAACAGCGCGTAAAATTCACACATAGTATACCATCTTCGCGCGAAAAATGATATACTGAATCACACTTCGGCGCTGCCGAAAAACAAGCAACAGGAGGGCAATGGCATGGACAAGAGAACCATCTGCCTTTTGAACGATTCCTTTCCGCCCGAGATCGACGGCGTGGCGAACGCCGTCGTGAACTACGCGAAAAACATCACGAAAAGCGGCGAAAACGCCATTGTCGTCACGCCGACAATGCCCGGCGCGGACGACAGCGCGTTCCCATTCCCCGTGCTGCGCTACCCGAGCATCGACACGCGCAAGAAGCTCGGCTACGTGGCGGGCTATCCGTTTTCACCCGAGACCGCGCGCGTGCTGACGGAGCAGAAGGTCGAACTGATGCACACGCATTGTCCCATCACGTCGTGCCTGCTGGCGCGCTCGCTGCGCGCCGTGGTCGACGCGCCGCTCGTGCTGACGTATCACACGAAGTACGATGTCGACATCGCCAAGGCTGTGCGCGGCAAGCTCTTGCAGGAGAGCGCCATTCGCGCGCTGGTGCAGAACATCGCAAGCTGCGATGAGGTCTGGGTCGTGAGCCGCGGGGCGGGGGAAAATCTGCGCTCGCTCGGCTACGAGGGCGACTACATCGTGATGGAAAACGGCGTGGACGTGCCGCGCGGGCGGGTGTCTGACGAGGCCATCGCCGCGGCGACGGGCAGATATGACCTGCCGCAGAACGTGCCGGTCTTTCTCTTCGTCGGGCGGCTGATGTGGTACAAGGGTATCCGCATCATTTTAGACGCGCTGAAAACGCTGCGCGAGAAAAATGTCGACTTCCGCATGGTGTTTGTCGGCGAGGGCGCAGACGGCGCGGAGATCCGCAGCTATGCGGAAGAGCGGAAGCTCTCCGACCGCTGCTTTTTCACAGGTGCGATCTCTGACCGCGAGATCATCCGCGCGTGGTATGGCAGATCCGACCTGTTTCTCTTCCCGTCGACGTTCGACACGAACGGCCTTGTCGTGCGCGAGGCCGCAGCCAGCGGTACGGCGACTGTGATGATCCGAAATTCCTGCGCGTCCGAGGGCGTGGGCGACGGGCGAAACGGCTTTTGCATCGAGGAAAACGCCGCGGCGATGGCGGCAAAGCTCGAAGAGCTCTGCCGCGCGCCGGAGGTGATGCAAGTGGTCGGCGAAAACGCCCAGCGCGAGCTGTACGTTTCATGGGAGACGGCGGTGCAGCGCGCCATGGCACGCTACGAGGTCGTCATCGACAATTACCGCAGCGGAAAATATCCGAAGCGCGAGCGCTTCGGCGACGAGTTTTTCAAAACGCAGGGTGGGCTGATGGAGGCCTTTGCCAGCGTGGGCGAGCTGAGCGAGGAGATCGCCGCGGGGCTGCGCATCGAGCGCGACGAGGCGTTGCAGACCATTGTCCGTTCGCGACAGGAGCTTCGCGGGCGGTTCGGCGAGACAAAGCAGGAGCTCGCCGAACGCTACGAGACGATTTTGCAAAAAGTGGACCGCTATTTATGAGAAAAAGACGAGCGAAAATTCGCTCGTCTTTTCTTTTTAATCTTCGTGTTTTGGCTTTTCCGCGGCGAACCACATGTTCCACTGGAAGGAGTACGCCCTACGCGACGCCTCGTCCGCGCAAATTAGACGCACGCGCGACGGCTGTGCGTGCTCATAGCCGTAGTCCATGATGGCGCGCAGGACGCGGTAGGCGGCCTTCAGGTCGCTGTCTGTGCAGGAGAGGGTCAGCGTGTCGCCGTCCGTGAGCGGCAGAAGTTCGGTCGCATGGTCGGAAGAGGGGAGGGCGGAGATGTCCCCGCAGATGATCTCAACGGTCATGGCAGCTTCCTCAGCGGTTCAGATACGCGCGGCACTTCGCCTCCGCGTCGTGCGCAAGCTGTTCTTCGTCGACTGTGACAAGATGACCGTGGTCGACCGTCACACGGCCCTGAACGACTGTGTAGTCAACGGGTCCGCGCACGCCGACAGTGCCGAGCACGCTTTTGGGGTCAAAGCACGAGCCGACGAGCTCGAGCCTGCGCGAGTCGATCATGAAGAGGTCGCAGCACTTGCCGACCTCGAGCGAGCCGGTGTCGTCGCTGCGGCCAAGGATGGCCGCGCTGCCGCATGTTGCCATCTTGAGCACGTCGTAACCGCTGGGGGCAGCTTTGCTGCTGTTCAAACGGTGCAGCAGGAACGCGACGCGCAGTTCCTCCATCAGCGATGAGCCGTCGTTCGAGGCTGAACCGTCAACCGCGAGGCCGACCGGCACGCCGAGCTTCAGCATCTCGGGCACGCGGGCGACGCCGGAGGCGAGCTTCATGTTCGAGATCGGGCAGTGCGCCACGCCGGTGTGCGTCTTTGCCAGCACGCGCAGCTCCTCGTCGTTGAAGTGGATGCCGTGAGCGAACCAGACGTCGCTGCCCGTCCAGCCGAGGCGCTCCATGTACTCGAGCGGGCGGACGCCCTCGCGCGCGAGCATGAAGTGTTCTTCGTCCTTCGTCTCGCACAGGTGGGTGTGCAGGCGCACGCCGTACTCTCGTGCGAGCACGGCGCTCTCGCGCAGAAGGTCGGCAGACACGGAGAACGGCGAGCACGGGGCGAGCGCAACGCGGTGCATCGCGCCGAACGACTTGTCGTGGTATTTCTCGATGACACGGGCAGAATCGGCCATGATCTCGTCGACCGTCTGCACGACGCTGTCGGGCGGCAGGCCGCCGTCCTTGACAGAGAGGTCCATACTGCCGCGCGAGGCGTACATGCGCGCGCCGATCTCGTCCGACGCGGCAAACTGCGCGCCAATGAGGTCGCCCGCGCCCGCAGGGAAGACATAGTGATGGTCGAAGCAGGTCGTGCAGCCGTGCTTCATCAGCTCGCCAAGGCCCGTGAGCGTCGAGAGGCGGATGACGTCCTCGTCGAGGTTTTTCCAGATCTCATAGAGCGTTTTGAGCCAGTCGAAGAGCTCCATGTTCTGTACTTCCGGCAGGTTGCGGGAAAAGACCTGATAGAGATGATGGTGCGTGTTGACAAGGCCGGGGTAGCAGAGCATGTGGCTCGCGTCAATCACCTTTTCCGCCTTCTGCGGCAGTTTTTTACCGATCGCGCGGATGAATCCATCCTCAGCATACAGATCGACGTTTTCATAAACCGTGTCCGCGTCATCACACGACACCAGCGAACGAATGTTTTGAATGAGCAGAGTAGACATAGCAATACCTCTTAGACCCGCGCCAAACGCAGGCAGATTTAGTGAAAAATAGCAAGAAGCGCATTTTGCTGCCTCCAGCGGCAAAACAGCTCAAAAGCCTCGCAGAGTTTCACGCCGCGCACGGCGTGAAATAAATTGGAATTCATCGCGGAGGACGACATGCGCGCTCTATTTTGCGCCGCGCACGGCGCAAATGAATTTGATCGTTTTTTGCCGCGGCGTGTACGTGGCAAAAAACACTTTGCGCGGAGCGAGTGTACGCGCCTGCGGCGTGTGCGCAGAGCGGAGTGCGATCCTACTCAAAAACGGCAACCGATTCGGTTGCCGTTTTTGAAGATTTTTTATCTCTCTTCGCGGAAGTAGCTCAGACCCAGCGATGCGGGCGGCTGATCCTCGCGCTTCTTGCGCAGCGACACGATGATCAGAACGACCAGCGTGACGACGTAGGGGAGCATCTTGTAGAGCTCCTTGATGGCAAGGTTGGTGCCGGTGGGGATGAAGATATAGAGGATGTAGAACCCGCCGAACAGGATGGAGGCCAGCACGCTGACGTTCGGACGCCAGATCGTGAAGATGACGAGCGCGATGGCGAGCCAGCCGCGGTCGCCGAAGGCGTTGTTGGACCAGACGCCGCAGGCGTAGTCCATGACGTAATACAGGCCGCCGAGACCCGCGATCATGCTGCCGATGCAGGTGGCGAGGTATTTGTACTTCGTCACGTTGATGCCGGCTGCGTCCGCCGTCGCCGCGCTCTCGCCCACGGCGCGCAGGTGAAGACCCGTGCGGGTGTGCTTGAGGAAGTACGACGCGAACAGCGCGATGACGATGGCGAGGTAGGCAAGGAAGCCGTAGGACAGGAAAACCTGACCGAACCAGCCGCCAACATTCAGGGATTTGCTGAAATAGGCGCTCGTCGCGCTCAGCGCGATGGAGGGGACTTCACTGTCGGTCAGCTTGATGAGCGAGCCGCCGAAGAAGTTGCCGATGCCGACGCCGAACGTCGTGAGTGCAAGACCCGTGACGTTCTGGTTGGCGCGCAGCGTAACGGTCAGCAGGCAGTAGAGAAGGCCCATCAGAAGCGAGCCCAAAAGCGAGCAGAGCATCGGGATACCGATGGCGAGGAACGCGTTCATGTCGGCAGCCGGGGTGGACTGCTCGTAGAAGAACGCGCCGATGACGCCGCAGATACCGCCGACGTACATCACGCCCGGAATGCCGAGGTTCAGGTTGCCGGACTTTTCCGTCAGGATCTCACCGGTGCTGCCGTAGAGCAGGGGAATGCCCTGCATGACCGCACGGGGAAGAAAAGCAGTTAGATCAAATGTCATTGCTTCACGCCTCCTTCTTGCTCTTGCGCAGGCTGACCTTGTAGCTGATGAAAAACTCGCTGCCGATGATGAAGAAGAGGATGATGCCCGTCAGGATATCGGCGAAGGAGTGGTTCAGGCTGAACACGCTGGAGATCTCGCTCGCGCCGCGGCTCAGAACCACGATAAGAAGGCTCGTGAAGATCATCATGATGGGGTTGAACTTGGCCATCCAGGAGACCATGACCGCTGTGAAGCCGCGTCCGCCGACGATGGTGGTGGTCAGCGTGTGGTCCGTACCGGCGGTGAGCAGCAGGCCGATGAGGCCGCAGATCGCGCCGGAGAGGATCATCGTGCGCACGATGACGCGCTCGACCTTGATGCCCGCATAGCTCGCGGTGCGCTGGCTCTCACCGACAACGGAGATCTCATAGCCGTGCTTGCTGTAATTGAGATAGATGTACATAACGCCCGTGAGGATCGCCACAAGCAGGATCGGGAGGAGATAGCGCTGCCCGCCGAGAACGGGGAGCCAGCCGGCCTCGGTATTCTGGTTGATGATACCGATCTTGCCCGAGCCCTTGGGCACTTCCCACACGATGATGAAGAACGCGGCGAGCTGTGTCGCGATGTAGTTCATCATGAGCGTGAAGAGCGTTTCGTTCGTGTTCCACTTGGCCTTGAAGATACCGGGGAGGAAGCCCCACAGCGCGCCTGCCGCGACGGAGGCGACGATCATAATGACGATGAGAAGACCGTTGGGGATCTTGCCGCCAAGGCAGATCATGCAGGCCGCGGTGGCAAGGCAGCCGATGAGCACCTGACCCTCGGCACCGATGTTCCAGAAACGCATCTTGAACGCGGGCGTGACCGCGAGCGAGATGCCGAGCAGGATCGCGAGGTTATGGAACGTGACCCAGCTCTTGCGCGACGTACCGAACGCGCCGTAGAGGATCGTGGAGTAGACCTTGATGGGATTTTCGCCCGTCAGCAGCGTTGTGACGATCGCGCAGACGATCAAAGCGAGCACGATCGCGCCGCCGCGGATCAAAACGGCCTTGTACCAGGGGAGCGTATCGCGCTTGGCGATGTGGAAGAGCGACTGTTTCTTATTCATCCTTGTTGCCTCCCCTCACGAGCGTCATCAGTGCGCCGACCTCGCGCTTGTCGGTCTTTCTGGCGTCGACCACGCCGGAGACCTGACCGCCGCAGAGAACGACGATGCGGTCGCACAGCTCAAGCAGCACGTCGAGGTCTTCGCCGACATAGACGACGGCGACGCCGTGCATCTTCTGCTCTGTCAGCAGGTTGTAAATGGTATAGGAGGTGTTGATGTCCAGGCCGCGCACGGCGTAAGCGGTCATCAGCACGGCGGGGGACTGGGCGATCTCGCGTCCGACAAGCACCTTCTGCACGTTGCCGCCGGACATGCGGCGCACGGGGAAGGACGTGCTGGGCGTGACGACGCCGAGCTCTTCCCAGATGCGGTTGGCGAGCGCTTCGGGATCCTTGCGGTTGAGGAACAGACCCTTACCCTTGCGCCAGGAGCGCAGCATCATGTTGCCCGTCATGCCCATCGAGCCGACCAGGCCCATGCCGAGTCGGTCTTCGGGGACGAACGACATCGAAATGCCGCTCTTGCGGATCTTCATCGGGTCGAGACCGACGAGTTCCTTTTCCTTGCCGCCGTCGGGCGGATAGAACGTGACATGGCCGGAGGCAACGGGGTAGAGGCCCGCAATGGACTCGAGCAGCTCGCGCTGGCCGCTGCCTGCGACGCCCGCGATGCCGAGCACCTCGCCCGCGTTGATGGTAAAGCTGACATCGTCCAGACGCTTGACGCCAAGCTCGTCGTAAGCCGTCAGGCCTTCGATGACGAGGCGCTTTTCAACGTCCTTCGGCTCGGGGCGGCTGATGTTCAGGCTCACCGTGTGGCCGACCATCATGTCGGTCAGCGATTGCTGGTCGGCGTCCTTGGTGGCGACGTCACCGACGTATTCGCCCTTGCGCAGCACGGCCACGCGGTCGGACACGTCGAGCACCTCGTGCAGCTTGTGCGTGATGATAATGAGGGACTTGCCGTCGGCCTTCATGTTGCGCATGATGGCGAAGAGCTTGTCCGTCTCCTGCGGGGTGAGCACTGCGGTCGGCTCGTCCAGAATGAGGATGTCCGCCCCGCGGTAGAGCACCTTGACGATCTCGACGGTCTGCTTCTGCGAAACGGACATGTCGTAGATCTTCTGATTGGGGTCGATGTCGAACCCGTATTTGTCGCAGATCTCTTTGACCTTTTTGCTGGCTTCGGCAATGTCGAGCTTGCCTTCAAGGCCGAGGATGATATTCTCCGTTGCGGTGAAAAGATCAACGAGCTTGAAGTGCTGGTGGATCATACCGATGCCGTGTTCGAACGCATCCTTGGGGGAGGCGATCGTGACGGGTTCGCCGTGAATGTAGATTTGCCCCTCGTCGGGGAAATAGATGCCGGAGAGCATGTTCATCAGCGTCGTCTTGCCGCTGCCGTTTTCGCCGAGCAGCGACAGGATCTCGCCTTCGTGCAGCTCAAGGTTGATGGCGTTGTTCGCCACCACTTTGCCGAACCGCTTCGTGACATTCTCCATTTTAACTGCGCATGCAGTTCCCAAGGCGGTCACCCCTTTTTCCGCTGGAGGGCACAGGAAGAAAACCCCGCAGCATTGTATTTGTACAAGTCATATATTAGCATAATTGAACGGCGTTGTAAATGTAAAACAGAAAAAAACACAAAAAAAATTAGAAGCGTACAAAAATTTTTAGCAAAATAGCGAAAAGTGCCATACAAAAGAAAAAAGATATCGGGCTGCCCGAAGGCAGCCCGATATGTAGTAGCAGAAACAATTAGCCGAATTTAGTATCCAGCAGATCAATGCCGTCGATCATGAGCTGGAAGTACGGGGCGGAACGGGCGGTGGACTCAGCCAGATAACCGTCCTGGACGACCTCGGTGTCGGGGGTGTAGTCGGGATCGGTGTCGACGTCAGCCATGTAAGAGGTGACAGGCTGGCCGTCCACGGTGAAGGTGGAGCAGTCGAAGACGTGGAGCTCGCCGCTCTCGAGCTTGGCGGTCGCATCGGCAATGGCCTCAGCGGTGCCCTCGGCAGCAACGTTCTCGTTCAGGTCGGTCAGCACGACGGAGCCGGTAGCAAGGGTGCCGGTCCAGTCAGCGTCGATGGCCTCGCCGTTCATGGCAGCCTTGATGGCGTACTCATAGTAGGGGGCCCAGTCGATGCGGGAGGAGATCAGATAGGTGTTGGGGCAGGCGGCCTCGGTGGAACCGTTGTAGGAAACGTCGGGAACACCGGCGGTCTCGCAAGCGGTGGGAGCGCCCATGGAGTCGGCGGGCTGGCTGATGAGCTTGCAGCCGTTCTTGATGAGCTTCTGCGCGCCTTCCTTCTCGGCGGTCTCGTCATACCAGCTGCCGGTGAAGGTGACTTCCATCGTGGCAGTGGGGCAGACGGAGCGAGCACCCAGGAAGAAGGAGGTGTAGCCGGAGATAACCTCGGCATAGGTGAAGGCGCCGACGTAGCCGATCTTGGCCTCGTCTGCGGTGAACTCACCGTTGGCGATCATCTCGTTGAGCTTCATACCGGCGGCGATACCGGCGAGATAACGGCCCTCATAGATGGAAGCGAAGGCGTTGTGGTAGTTGGAGAGACCCTCGGTGTGCGCCTTGGTGCCGGTGGAGTGGCAGAACTGCACGTCGGGGAAGTCCTTCGCGGCCTGGATCATGTAGTCTTCGTGACCGAAGGAGTCGGCGAAGATGATGTTGCAGCCGGCGTCGGCGAGCTCAGCGGCCTTGTCGTAGCACTCCTGACCTTCGGGAACGTTGGTCACGATGGTGTACTCGACGCCGAGCGTCTCGCAGGCCTCTTTCGCAGCGTTGATGAAGTTGAGGTCGTAGGTGGAGTTTTCGTCGTGGAGCATGATGAAGCCGACCTTGAAATCGGTGACTTCGTTGTTGTCCTGATCGTCGGTGTTGGTATCGTCCTTCTTATCGCCGCAGGCGACGAGGGCGAGGACCATCACGAGACTCAGGAGCAGTGCAAGGAACTTCTTCATTTCGGTAAATCCTCCTTAAATTTTACGGCAATCAAAAGATTTGAATACCGTTATCACCATGATACATAAAAAGGAAAAATTTAGCAACAGGAAAAAGAAAAAATGAGGGTCAAACTTGACCAAAAAAGCAGCATGAATTTTTGTCCATAGCGGAGAAAGCACGAAAAAAAGGGCCCGCTTTTCGAAACGGACCCTTTTTTAGGAAGGTTTGGCGGGATTTACATCTGCACGCGGGTGCCGGTCTTGCCTTCGATGCCCTCGGCGGCCTTCTCAAGCAGCGTGATGAGCGCGACGCGGCCGGGCTTGCTCTCAGCAAACGACATGGCGGCCTGGACCTTCGGCAGCATGGAGCCGGGGGCAAACTGCTTTTCGTCGATATACTTGCGCGCCTCGTCCGGCGTCAGGGTGTCGAGACCCTTCTGGTCGGGCTTGCCGAAGTTGATGGCGACCTTCTCGACCGCTGTCAGGATGACGAGCATGTCCGCGTCGAGCAGCTCTGCGAGCTTGGCGGAGGCGAAGTCCTTGTCGATGACCGCGGGCGTGCCGTAGAGCTTGCCGTCCTTGCGCACGACGGGGATACCGCCGCCGCCGACCGTGATGACGACCGTACCGTTGTCGACGAGCGCCTTGACGGTGTTCTTTTCAATGACGTCGATCGGCTTGGGGGAGGGAACGACCTGACGGTAGCCGCGGCCCGCGTCCTCGACCATGGTGTAGCCCTTTTCCGCGGCGATGCGGTCGGCGGTCTCCTTGTCGTAGAACGCGCCGACGGGCTTGGTCGGATGCTGGAAAGCGGGGTCAGCCTCGTCGACGAGCACCTGCGTCACGACGGTCGCGACGTCCTTGTTCATGCCGCGGGAGGCGAGCTCGTTGCCGATGGCGTTCTGCAGGTGGTAGCCGATATAGCCCTGGCTCATCGCGCCGCACTCGGGGAAGGGCATGTCGGACTTGATGGCCCCCGCCTCGGCGGCGGTGGCCATGCCGAGGTTGATCATGCCGACCTGCGGGCCGTTGCCGTGGGCGATGATGACCTCGTTGCCCTGCGCGATCAGGTCGACGATGGGCTTTGCGGTCTCGGTGACAAGGGCGAGCTGCTCGTAGGGGGTGCTGCCCAGCGCGTTGCCGCCGAGGGCGATGACGATTCTTTTGCTCATGATGACTATCTCTCCTTTGATTTTTTGAAAACTCTCTTCTCTCAAAAGCGGCTGACAAAAGCGGCTGACCCGCCTTTTTACATATGAAATGCGCCTTAGAACATCTTGCGCTCTTCGCCGGACTTATCCATCTCCATCAGCGCGCGGACGGGGTCTTTGACCTGCGCGAGGAACATCATTGCGGCGATGATATACGGCTTGTAGGAAGCCTGCTTGTACAGAGGCACGATGTAGCGGTCGAACACGCTGTTGTCGACCTCGCCCTCAGGGCAGGAAAGACCGGTGATGTCGGCGGGCAGGCAGTGGAGATAGAGCGCCTTGCCGTCCTTGGTGAGCTTCATCATCTCTTCGGTGCAGGCCCAGTCCTTGTGCTCGGCGTTCTGCGCGAGCAGCTTTTTCTCCAGCTCGTCGATGCCGTCCTTGTCGCCAGCCTGATAGAGCTTCGTGCGCTCCTCCATGGCCTTGAACGGCGCCCAGGACTTGGGATAGACGATGTCGGCGTCCTTGAAGGCTTCCTTCATGTCGTTGCACTTCTTGAAGCTGCCGCCGGTGGCCGCCGCGTTCTTCTTGGCGATCTCCTCGACCTCGGGCATGACCTCGTAGCCTTCGGGGTGAGCGAGGGTGACATCCATGCCGAAGCGGGTGAAGAGGCCGATAACGCCCTGCGGGACGGAGAGGGGCTTGCCGTAGCTCGGGGAATAGGCCCATGTCATGGCAACCTTCTTGCCCTTGAGGTTCTCCACGCCGCCGAAGTAGTGGATGATGTGGAGCATATCGGCCATGCACTGCGTCGGGTGGTCGACGTCGCACTGGAGGTTCACAAGCGTCGGGCGCTGTTCGAGGATGCCGTCGCGGTAGCCCTCTTCGAGCGCGTCCATGAAGGTCTTCTGATACTTGTGGCCCTCGCCGATGAACATGTCGTCGCGAATGCCGATGACGTCGGCCATGAACGAGACCATGTTCGCCGTCTCGCGCACGGTCTCGCCGTGTGCGATCTGGGATTTCTTTTCATCGAGCACCTGCTCCTCAAGACCCAGCAGGTTGCACGCGGAGGCAAACGAGAAGCGCGTGCGCGTGGAGTTGTCACGGAAGATCGAAATGCCGAGGCCGGAATTGAAGATCTTCGTGTTCTTGTTGCGCTCGCGCAGGTCGCGCAGCGCATCGGCCACGGTGAAGACCGCGTCGATCTCCTCGTCGCTCTTGTCCCACGTCCAGTAGAAGTCGCTCTTGTACATGTTATTGATGTGCAGAGTCTCAAGGTGGCGTGCCAGTTCAACAGTCTTGCTCATAGATAATTTTCTCCTTTATTTTATAGTATATTAAAAATCGTTTGAAATATTTGCGCCGCGCACGGCGCAAATGATCTTGATCCGTTTTTTGCCGCGACATGCGCGTGGCAAAAAACACTTCTCACGCAGCGCGCGTCGAGCCAAAGGCGAGGCGCGAAGCGGAGTGCAACCTCTTAATATCAAATGACGGGCGAAGCACGTTATTTGATATTATTACCCGTTAACTCCTGACGGAAGGAGGTGGCGGAGCCGTCCTTGTTCTCGGGCTTGTAGAGACCGGGGACAGCCGCGTACAGCGCCGCGCAGGTGACGAGGTCCTGCTTCCAGGTGATCTCGTTGGGCGCGTGGGCCTGAGATTCAGCGCCAGGGCCGAAGCCGACGCAGGGGATGCCGTAGCGGCCCTGAATAGAAACGCCGTTCGTGGAGAACGTCCACTTGTCAGTTAAGGGACGGCCAGTGCGCGTGGACATGGCTTTTTCGTCCGCGCCGATGCGCTCGGTGCCCCAGAGAGCGTGGTGCGCGTCGACGAGCGCCTGCACGTGGGGCGCGGTCTCCTTGTTGATCCAGGTGGGGAAGAAAGCCTCGGTCTCGTAGACGTGGCCGGTCCAGGACGGACGGTCGTACATGTACATGGAGACCTTGATATCCTTGGCGTACTTCTTGCACGCGGGCAGGTCTTCGATTTCCTTCAGGCAGGACTGATAGGTCTCGCCTGCAGTCATGCGGCGGTCGATGGAGATCGAGCAGCTGTCGGCGACGGCGCAGCGGGAGGGAGAGGTGAAGAAGATCTGGCTCGTGGTGCAGGTGCCGCGGCCAAGGAAACGCGCGTCCTCCCAGTGCTCAGGATTATACTTCGGATCGAGCATCTTGACAAGGCCCTTGATCTCCTTGTCGTCAGCGGCGTCGTTCTCGTTCAGGTCGCGCACATTGAGCAGCACCTCGGCCATCTTGTGGATGGCGTTGTCGCCGCGCTCAGGCGCGGAGCCGTGGCAGGAGACGCCGTGCATGTCGACGCGGATCTCCATGCGGCCGCGGTGACCGCGGTAGATGCCGCCGTCGGTCGGCTCGGTGGAGATGACGAATTCGATCTGGTTTCTCGCGTCCTCGGGGCCCTTGAAGTATTCGTTGACAATGGACTGCCAGCACATGCCGTCGCAGTCCTCCTCCTGCACGGAGCCGACGACCATGATCTTGTAGCCCTCGGGAATGAGGCCGAGGTCCTTCATGATCTTCGTGCCATAGGCCGCCGCAGCCATGCCGCCCTCCTGGTCGCTGCCGCCGCGGCCGTAGATGACCTTGTCATCCTCGTAGCCCTCGTACGGGTCGTGCGTCCAGTTTTCGCGGTTGCCGATGCCGACGGTGTCGATGTGGGAGTCGATGGCGATGATCTTGTCGCCCGAGCCCATCCAGCCGATGACGTTGCCGAGCGCGTCGAACTCGACCTTATCGTAACCGAGCTTCTTCATCTCCTCGGCGATGCGGTGGGCGACGCCCTTTTCCTCGCAGCTCTCGCTGGGGATGGCGATCATATCACGCAGGAAGCGGGTCATATCGGGGCCGTAGGCCTGTGCGGCTTTCTTGATGGCTTCGAAATCCATGGTAAAACCTCCGTTGAAAGTAATAGTATTTTCTGTCGATCGGGGTCAATTTTCTGTTACACTGTCTTTATCATAGCATAAGAACGGCAGTTGTCAAACAAAAAATTTGCATTTCAAAAATTTTTTAAGAAAGTGATTGCAATTCGATCAATTTATGGTATTATAGGGATGAAAGAACATGCCCGTTCCGATGGAAAGCTGTGCAATTTGCACAGCAAAATAGGGCGGACGGGCGATCAGAGGAGGGATAGACCATAGAAGCCGCAACGCTGAAGACCCTGGAGCAGGTCGCAAAGGGCATCGCCGCGACCTTTGGCAGCCATTGCGAGGTGGTGATCCACGATGTGGGTGCCAAGCACCCCGAGCATTCCATCGTTGCCATCGAGAACGGCCACGTCACAGGCCGCAAGGTGGGCGACGGCGCGTCGCACGTTGTTTTAGAGCAGGTGCGTCAGGCCGACGCGCAGCCGAGCGACCACTTGAGCTACCTCACCAAAACGCCGGACGGGAAGATATTGAAGTCTTCCACCATGTACATCCGCGGCAGGAACGGCAAGGTCGTCGCAATCCTTGGCATCAATTACGACATTTCCTCGCTCCTGATGGTCGAGGATGCGGTGCACGAGTTGATCGACACAAAGGATAAGACGCAGGGCGAGCCGGAAAAGATCGTGAACGTCAACGACCTGCTTGACGAGCTGATCGCCCAGTCGGTCGCGCTTGTCGGTAAACCCGTCGCGCTGATGAACAAGGAAGATAAGATGCGTGCCATCGGCTTTTTGAGCCAGAACGGAGCATTCCTCGTCACAAAGTCCGGAGACAAGATCGCAAAATACTTCGGCATATCCAAATATACACTATATTCTTATATTGACAAACAACAGGAGGAGAAGTGAACCATGGGCAAGATCGATTTGACCATCAACAAGACCGGCCTGCAGCACAACATTGAGAAGGCCAAGGAAAACAACGTTATCATCCCGACCATCGCGCAGATGCAGCATCCTGAGACCATCCCTGAGAAAATTCAGGAAAAGCTCAAGACCGTCGGCCTTTGGGACGTCAACCCGCTGAACCTCTTCCGCATCACGTGGAAGAACGAGGCCAAGGAGTCCGGTGGTCTCTTCCAAGAGGTGCCGAACTATGTCGAGATCCCGTCCGAGCTCTCCGGCGTTCCTTGCCGCATCCTCGCCATGGCGGGCAAGTGGTTCCCCACGGGCTGCCACAAGGTCGGCGCTTCGTTCGGCTGCCTCGCCCCGCGCCTCGTCACCGGCCAGTTCGACGCGACGTATCATCACGCCGTGTGGCCCTCCACCGGTAACTACTGCCGCGGCGGCGCGTTCAACTCGAAGCTCCTCGCCGTCGACTCCGTCGCCATTCTCCCCGCGGAGATGAGCAAGGAGCGCTTCGAGTGGCTCAGCAAGATCGCCGGTCAGGTCATCGCAACGCCGGGCTGCGAGTCCAACGTCAAGGAGATTTTCGACAAGACCTGGGAGCTCAAGCAGGACCCCAGCATGATGATCTTCAACCAGTTTGAAGAGATGGGCAACCCACTGTGGCACTACAATGTCACCGGCTACGCCCTTGCAGACCTCTTTGAGGCGGTCAAGAAGCCCGGCCAGCGTCTCGCGGGCGCGTGCTTCACCTCCGGTTCCGCCGGTACGATGAGCGCGGGCGACCTCCTCAAGGAACGTTATCCAGGCATGAAGCTCGGCGTGGGCGAAGCGCTTCAGTGCCCGACCATTCTCAACAACGGCTTCGGCGGCCACCGCATTGAGGGCATCGGCGACAAGCACATCCCCTGGATCCACAACGTGAAGAACACTGACATGGCCATCGCCATCGACGACGAGGATTCCCAGCGTTTGCTGCGCCTTTTCAACACGGCAGAGGGCAAGAAGTACCTCAAGGAAGAGCTCAAGCTCTCCGACGAGCTCATCGAAAAGCTCACCTGGCTCGGCATCTCCGGCATTGCAAACGTCCTGTGCTGCATCAAGATGGCCAAGTACTATGAGCTGACCGAGGACGACGTCGTCTGCACCGTTCTGACCGACTCCGCTGTGATGTACGGCAGCCGCATTGAGGAGCTCAACGAGATGCACGGCGCTTACAGCGAAGAGGAGGCCCGCCTCGATCACAACCTGCACATGCTCGGCCTGAAGACCGACAGCATGATGGAGCTGACGTACGAGGACCGCAAGCGCATCCACAACCTCAAGTACTACACCTGGGTCGAGCAGCAGGCGCGCGACGTCAAGGACCTCAACGCCCTCTGGTACGACACCAAGGGCACGTGGGACGCTGTCCACGCGCAGGCGAAGGAGCTCGACGAGCTCATCAACGAGTTCAACGAGGCCACCGGCCTTCTCAAAGCGCTCTAAGAGCGCGAAAGGGGAGCAGGAACCCCTTGCTCCAAACCCTGTTAGGATGATAAAAGGGGGTATCTCGAAGAGATGCCCTCTTTTTTATAACCCTCAAAGGGGGGGGACGCACCCTGCGGGCGCGGGGAAAGCAGCGCCGCAGGCGCTGCACGAATGCGACCCCCATTTTCTTTCCCGAGAAAGAAAACGGGCGTCGCCCGTCCAAAAGAAAGGCGTTTAGATTGGCAGTCTCAGGCTTGAAGGGGCCTTTGGCCTCCGGAATGCAACTTCCTGCGCGCGGCGGAGCCGCGTTAGCATTGCTATACGACTTGCCTCTGCTCCTATCATCCGCTGTTGCGCAGCCGTTG
>UMCX01054394.1_pt1 | contig 16943 bp, 10 predicted proteins | sample 1964341 | NCBI WGS metagenome assembly UMCX01 (sample SAMEA4835979, study PRJEB28245) | human gut metagenome | biome: gut microbiome; material: fecal sample | place: Denmark | collected 2008
TCTTTGGATCACCACCATGTTCACCACAGATACCAAGTCTGATATTAGGACGAGTTGATCTTCCCTTTTCAGATGCAATCTTCATTAATTCACCAACGCCTTCCTGGTCAACAGTAGCGAATGGATCATGTTCATAGATATTCTTAGAATAGTAATCGCCTAAGAACTTAGCAGCATCATCTCTTGAGAAACCGAATGTCATCTGAGTTAAGTCATTAGTACCAAATGAGAAGAATTCAGCTTCAGTTGCAATCTTATCAGCTGTGATTGCAGCTCTTGGAATTTCAATCATAGTACCAACTTCATATTTCATATCTAATCCGCTTTCAGCAATTAACTTATCAGCAGTCTTAACAACTACATTCTTAACATACTTTAATTCTTTAACATCACCAACTAATGGGATCATGATTTCTGGAGTGACTGGATGTCCTGTTTCCTTAGTTACGTTGATTGCAGCTTCGATGACAGCTCTTGTCTGCATTTCAGCAATTTCTGGATAAGTAACAGCAAGACGGCATCCTCTGTGACCCATCATTGGGTTGAATTCTTTTAATGATTCTACTCTTTCCTTTAATGCTTCGAAAGTCATGCCTAAGCTTTCAGCTAATGGCTTGATTTCATCATCAGTATGAGGTAAGAATTCATGTAGAGGTGGATCTAAGAAACGGATATTAACACTATATCCATCCATAGCTTTGAATAATTCTTCAAAGTCTCCTCTCTGATATGGAAGAATCTTTTCTAATGCTTCCTTACGAGTTTCTACATCTTCTGCAGTAATCATTCTTCTGAAGTTGAAAATTCTTTCTTCTTCGAAGAACATATGTTCAGTACGGCATAATCCAATACCTTCAGCACCAAATGTCGCAGCCTGTTTAGCATCTCTTGGAGTATCCGCATTAGTTCTTACTAATAATTTTCTTTCTTTATCAGCCCAAGCCATGAATGTTTCAAAATCACCACTAATTGCAGCAGGAACAGTCTTGATCTTCTGAGCAAATACTTCACCTGTAGAACCATTTAATGATACATAATCACCTTCAGTTAATACTGTACCATCTGGTAATGTTAATGTCTTCTTATCTTCAGAAACTCTTAATACACCACAACCAGCAACACAGCAAGTACCCATACCACGAGCAACTACTGCAGCATGAGATGTCATACCACCACGTACTGTTAAGATACCTTTAGCTAAGTTCATACCTTCGATATCTTCTGGAGAAGTTTCATTACGTACAAGGATCATATCCTGTACACCATTTGCATGTGCTTCCTGAACATCTTCAGCTGTGAAGTAGATATGTCCAGTAGCAGCGCCTGGAGAAGCAGCTAAACCTGTAGCAACAGCCTTTGCAGCCTTGTAGTCTTCTTTATCGAAGTTTGGATGTAATAACTGGTCTAACTGTTTTGGTTCAACCTTTAATAATGCTTCTTGTTCATTAATCATGCCTTCATCAACCATGTCAACAGCAATCTTTAAAGCAGCCTGAGCTGTTCTCTTACCGTTACGAGTCTGTAACATGAATAATTTACCATCTTCAATTGTGAATTCCATATCCTGCATATCTTTATAATGATCTTCAAGAATATGACAGATCTTCTGGAACTGTTCATAACATTCTGGCATAACTTCATTTAATGTCGCAATTGGCTGAGGTGTTCTGATACCAGCAACAACGTCTTCACCCTGAGCGTTCATTAAATATTCACCGAATAATTTATTTTCACCAGTTGCTGGGTTACGAGTGAAGGCAACACCAGTACCTGACTTATCACTTCTGTTACCATAAACCATCTGCTGAACGTTTACAGCTGTACCCCAAGAACCTGGGATATCATTTAAACGACGATAAGTGATGGCACGGTCATTATTCCAAGAACCAAATACGGCTTCAACTGCAGCTAATAACTGTTCGATTGGTTCCTGAGGGAAATCAACACCTGCATGTGCTTTATAAGCTTCTTTATAAACTGCAACAACTTCTTTTAAGTCTTCGGCAGTAAGTTCAGTATCGAATTCAACACCTTTTTCTTCTTTAATTGCATCAAATTTATGTTCGAAATCTGATTTTGGGAATCCCATTACAACGTCAGCGAACATCTGGATGAAACGACGATATGAATCATATACAAAACGTTCATTTCCAGTTGTTGCAGCGAATTCCTTAGCTACTTCATCATTTAAACCTAAGTTTAATACTGTATCCATCATACCTGGCATTGAGATTCTTGCACCAGAACGTACAGATACTAATAATGGATTCTTTGGATCACCTAAAGTTCTTCCAGTGATTTCTTCAAGCTTTTTAACGTGTTCAACGATCTGTCCTTTAATATCATCTGAGATCATTTTTCCGTCTTCATAATATTGTGTACAAGCTTCTGTAGTCACTGTGAATCCCTGAGGTACAGGTAAACCGATACCTGTCATTTCAGCAAGGTTGGCACCTTTACCACCAAGGAGATTACGCATATCCTTGTTACCTTCGCTAAATAAGTAAACATATTTTTTCATAACTACTAAATCCTCCTTATGTCTTTTCACTTATTTCATTATACACTTGTAAGGGCTTACTTGCAAACGCTTTCTTTTCTGTAATTGATTACACATTTAAAAAAAGCCCTATATAAGGGAATTATTATTGTTAAAAAAATAACAACATTTTTCTCCTATCGGGCTAAATGATGGATAATCGTAATTAATTGATCAGTTTGTAATGTTTGAAGCATGTCTGGATTTTTAGTTATTGTTTCATAAAGAAGATGATGTTTTGTATCATAATCCTCTTTTGAAATAGTAATAACGACTCCTTCAAGCTGTTTCTTAGTGATATGAGTATCATAGATATAGGAATGCTTCACACCTAAAACATGGGATAAATGAGACATATATTGGTCTATATGAGTCGTTCCTAAATGAATCACTGTGTCACAATGCAAAGATAAATAGCGTGAAGCCACATCAGATACGATCAAAAGACCACCCTTTTTATTAAACTCATGCATGATGCGATACTGAGATGCATGATTCATAAATTGATGAATCACAAAATTGACATTCAGTTTTTCAGCATAATAAAGAATATCTTCATAGCTTTCTACAAATATAACCTGTTTCTTTTCTGTATTGAAATATGGTTCTTTACATAAGAAATGTGTATATTCTATCTTAGAAGAATCAACATGCAATGTAGTATGAATATTTTTCTTTAAGAAGTCATGATGATGAAGTCCATAAAGAATACTTGAACAGTCTAAAGGAAGATGTTTCTTGATTTCCTTTATTTCTCTTATTTCTTCACTAGAAAAGCTATGAGAATCCTGATAAATGAGGTATGAGACAAAGTTAGTATCTATCACTTGTCTTCTCATATATTCTAATAGTTTAGAAGGCGTAGTAAAGAGTATGTCAATACCCTTATAAATTGTCTGGCATTCTTCAAATGTATTGGTACCAGGATAAGATGTAACAAAACGATATTGTGTGTATTTATTATATTCTTTCATATCAAAAGAAGATGATAACAACTCTTCTTTATGCCCAAGCAAGATAATCTGTGTTTTCTCTTCATGAATCATAGATGCAAGTAAGGGTGGAATAATGGATAACAGACGATCTTTGGAAGAATCAACATTTAAGATAAAAGATTGACTCTTCTCAATAAGTCTATACGATTTCTTCTGGATTATTCCAGGCGCAATCATTCCCATATCACCTAATGCATGAATAACCTCATCGGGCCATTTATATTTAATAAATTTCTTCATTTTTTAGATAAAATATATTGTCTCACTTTAGAAATAAAATAGAGAGAACCTGTAATAAATACAACACCTTTATGACTATAAGCCTCATCTACTGCATGTTTCCAGTCTTCATCAACCTTCACTGGGAAGTCTTCTGCAAGAGCTTTGGCAGTTGCACGACGAGGGTGATCAAACTGAGTAACAGTAATATCCTTTGATAAAGATAATAATGTTTCTAACATATGATGAGTATCCTTATCTCCTAGTGCGGAAAAGATGATTTTAATATCACTAAAATCACGGGCACTTTCAAAGAAGGCATCCATTCCTTCTCTATTATGTGCACCATCTAGGATAATTAAAGGATTTTGATGAATTGTTTCAAAACGTCCTTCCCATACTGCATCATGCATACCTTTTTCTAGATCTGCATCTTTAAATGGGAATTCTTTTCTAATATATTCTAATATATTAATCGCAAGTGCACTGTTAGTAACCTGATAATGTGCTGAAGTAGATAAAGATATATGATAACCATGATAATCATAAGAAATAGAGGCACCATAATAGACACGTTTAGGTTTTCTTATTTCTATAACATAAGAATGATGCTTATGGGCTTCTTCATAGAAGACATCTAAGCATTCTGGTCTTCTTTCTGCCGTCATATAAGGAATGCCACGTTTAATGATTCCCGCTTTACTTCTTGCAATACTCGCATATGTATTTCCTAAGAAGTTTATATGATCTAAACCAATATTTGTATTAACTGCAAGTATTGGTGAAATGATATTAGTGGCATCTAGTGTCCCACCAAGCCCTACTTCAAATAAGGCAATATCTACACCCTGTTCAATAAAATACATAACTGCGATAAATACTTCTATTTCAAACTTAGACAGCTCATAAGCCATCCAATCATCCATATAACGATTCGCATATCTTACAATAGTCGCTTCATCAATTGGTTTATCATTAACACGAATAATATCTAAACGATTTACTAAGGCAGGAGAAGTAAATGTACCTACCTTATAACCTGCACATTTTAATACTTCTTTTGTATAGTTAGTTGTAGAGCCTTTCCCGTTTGTACCGCCAATATGAACACATGTTAATTTAGTTTGAGGATCATAGAAATCATACATAAAGTTCTTAAAGTTTGTGAGAGAATAAACTCGATCCTTTTGTGCCTCAATAAACGCTAAAACCTGATCATAATCACTAAAACGAGGAAGAACAGGGATTGTCTTCTTCAATAAATAACGACCATTAGATTCTACATCTACACTATAATCATGCTGCTTAAAGAAAGAAAGATGTTCTTCATCTGTATAAGCAGTTAGTTCTTTTGTAACAAATCTTTCAGCAAGTTCAAGCAGTTCTTCTTGTACAAGAGTATCCTGATAATCTTCTGATACATAAACAAAAGATATATTAGAAAGATCTAAGAGTTCTAATATTCCTATAATCACTTCTCCACTGTAAGCTAAAAAGATCATCTTACAGGGATCTTTTAAAGCTCTTGATGTTTCATAATAATCTTTCGCAAGAAACTGGACAATTGCGTCTATATCTTCTTTTGTCGCAATCTTATATTCAAAATTTTCATTCATTTATATCACCTGTTGATATCTTAAAGTAAAAAGGATGGTTTGACCATCCTTTTTTTCTTAATTATTAGATTTTCTCAAAACGATCAACGTCAACTACAAATACTGTTGCCCCACCAACAAGTACATCTACCATAATTGGTGTAAAGAATTCACCCATTTCAGTAGGTGGTACTGTAGGTTCCTTTTCTACACGTTTCTTTGCATTGGCTTTAATGATTTCAATAGCGCTATCTACCTTATCATCATTTGTTCCTATAAAGAATGTTGTATTACCTTTCTTTAAGAAACCTCCTGAAGTAGCAAGCTTTGTGACAAAGAATCCACCTTCAGTTAAAGCGCTCTGGACAGTTGAACTGTCATCATTATTCACAATCGCAATTATCAGTTTCATACTATTGACCTCCTAATACGAATTAGTTTGTACATATATTCTAGCATATTCAAAGACAAAAATACATACATATTATATAATGGCTCATGGTGATTTATATGAGTATACAAGAAAAATTAATAAAGTGGTATGAAGTCAATAAACGTGATCTTCCTTTTAGAGATATTAAAGACCCTTATAAAATCTGGGTAAGTGAGATTATGCTGCAACAGACGACTGTCACTACAGTGATTCCCTATTATAAACGTTTTATCGAAAGATTCCCGGATATAAAAACACTTGCGAATGCAACAATAGAAGAAGTCTATAAGTATTGGGAAGGATTAGGTTATTATCGTCGTGCATTGCATCTTCATAAGAGTGCTAATCTGATGAAAGATACATTCCCTAAGGAGTATAAAGACATTCTCGCACTTATTGGTGTAGGGCCCTATACTGCAAGTGCTATTATGAGTTTTGCGTATCATAAGCCTTATATTGCGGTAGATGGAAATGCCTTGAGAGTATTGAGTAGATTATATGCGATAGAAGAGAATATTGCGTTAAATAAGACTGTGAAGATAATCACAGATATAGGTAATCAACTCGTTATTGGTTATGATTCAGCAAAGATCAATCAAGGGATTATGGATTTTGCGAATGCGGTATGTTTACCTGTTCACCCTCATTGTAATGAATGTCCACTCCAGGAGGAATGCATTGCCTATTTGACAAATAAGCAGAACGTGCTACCTATTAATATAAAAAAAGTAAATAAGAAAAGCTTATCTTATATTACAGGTATTGTAGTATATGATGATGAAGTGATGCTTATTAAAAATAAAAATGGGCTACTAGAAAATATGCATTTACTTCCTCAATATGAAGTAGAGAGTCCTTATTCCTTTATAGAAGCATTTAAAGAAGACTATGGGATCAACTTAGAGGTATTATCACACTTAAAGGATTTTAAGCATGTATTTACTCATCGTACATGGTATATGCATGTATATGTATTTAAAGCAGATATTCGTTCTATTGACTTCTATACAAAAAATAAGCAGGAGGAATTAACTATTCCTACTGCCCATAAAAAGATATTGAAATATTATGAAGGCTGATTAGAAATAATCAGTCTTATTTGTTCATGTCATATTTTTCAATGATTCTAGCAACAACTGGATGACGTACTACATCAAGTGCTGTTAAGTAAACAAAGGAAATACCTTTGACACCATCTAAGATCTTCATAGCATGTTTGAGACCATTTGTTGTCTGTTTAGGTAAGTCAATCTGAGTAATATCCCCTGTAATACACATCTTAGAGTTAAAGCCTAAACGTGTAAGGAACATCTTCATCTGATTGTCTGTTGTATTTTGTGCTTCATCTAAAATAACGTAAGCATCTTCTAGTGTACGCCCACGCATATAAGCAAGTGGAGCTATTTCAATAATACCCTTTTCGATTAATTTCTCTGTATTTTCTGCACCTAACATATCATAAAGTGCATCATAAAGAGGTCTTAAGTAAGGGTCAATCTTTTCCTTAAGGTCTCCAGGAAGAAACCCTAAGTTTTCTCCTGCTTCTACAGCTGGTCTAGTGAGAATGATTTTTTGTACTTCATGATTCTTTAATGCCTGTACAGCAAACACTACAGATAAGTATGTTTTACCTGTACCCGCTGGACCAATTGCGAACACCACATCATGATCTTTTAAAGAATGATAGTATTCTAGCTGTCCCATTGTCTTAGGATATATGATCTTGCCATGACTTGTACGGGCAATATGAATATCAAATAGAGAATCCATTTCATCAAGCTTACCATTACGTCCTAACTTGATTGCGTACACCACATCTCTTTTAGAAATACGTACATCCTTTTTAGTAAGTTTAGCAAGTACCTGAATCACCTTTTCTAATACAGGATCACTATGATCTAAATAAATGTCTGTACCGCGGACATTGATTGCATTCTCAAATTCATCTTCCAATAAAGCGATATTTTCATCACTTGGGCCACACAACAATTGAATGGCATCTAAGCTATAATCACTTAACTGAATCACTTTTTCCATAAAATCATCCTTTCATTGAAAAAAAGAAGAGTCAGATGACTCTTCTAAAAATAAATCTTATCTACGACGTTTCTTCTGGTTCTTTCTAGCTGCTTCTGATTTCATTTTTCTCTTTAAACCAGGTTTAACATAGAATTCTCTTTTACGAGCTTCAGCAAGGGTTCCTGTTCTAGAAACTTGTCTCTTAAAACGACGTAAAGCATCATCTAAAGATTCATTTTCTCTTACTACTGTCTTTGCCATTGAACTTTCCCCCCTTTACCGCTAAATTCGAATATGATTATACACAATGATTTTTAATAATGCAAGCCTTTTTTGACTTTTATTTTTCAAGTTTTACATATCATCTTCTAATTGTTCATTATAGAGTTTTTTCGCATATTCCTGAGCAATGAATTTATCTCCGGGATAAGGTGTATTACCCACTAGTGATGTCATGAACTGTTCATGACCTTTTCCTAAAATCAAAATAACATCACCTGGACAGGCTGCATCTATTGCCTGCTGGATAGCATAACGACGATCAGTAATAATCACTGAAATAGGATCAACAATCTGTTCTTGAATCTGTGAACAGATGCCTTCGATATCATCATCTCTTTCATCCTGTTCTGTCAATATAACATAATCACAGTATTTATTAGCTAAAGCACCTATCTTACTTCTTTTATGGATATCTTTACGTCCTGGTGCACCAAATACCGCAATTAAATGACCATTTCCTTTAACACTATGAACAAACTTGAATACTTCCTCAAAGTTATGTGCATGCTGACAATAATCAACAATAATATGAAAATGCTGTTTAACAGGGACAACTTCCATTCTACCCTCTACTGGCTGAATATATTTAATCGCATTCACGATTTCATCCGGTGTCATTTCTAAGGCATAAAGAGTTGTCAATATTGCAAGAGTGTTAGATATATTAAATGGTGCAATAATAGGAACTTCTACATGATAGTAATGATTTTTAATATAGATATTAAATGCTGAATGATCAATATAATATTCAATCTCACGTGCCATAATATCTGCTTTATGATGAATACCATAGGTTAATATTTTAGCATGATCAGCCATATCCTTATAGTTAGTAGTTAGATAATGATTAAAGCGTACTTCATCTGCATTAAGAATGGCATAACCACCTTCTTTAAGCAATCTAAAGAGTTTAACATAAGATGTCATCAGGTTATCTACAGTTCCATGGAAGTCCATATGTTCTTCATAAGCATTTGTAAATACCGCAATACTGAAATTAACTGAATCAACACGCTTTAAAGCTAAGCCATGAGAAGAGACTTCTAGAGTAAAGCCCTTCACATTCTCTTTAACCATGTTATAGAAGTTACGATGTAAACAGATAGGATCTGGTGTAGTACCCGTCATCTGCATCATTGTAGGTCCATATTCTATTCCGTTATTACCTACATAGCCCATCTTTAAATAACGTCCGAGTAATCTTGCGACAACACGGGCTACGACTGTTTTACCACTTGTTCCTGTAACACCTATTCCTGTCATCTTATAAGAAGGATGATCATAGAAGAGATCTGCCACACGATTGAGTTCATCTAAGACATCTGATACCTGAATATAAACAATACCCTGATAATAACGACGTAACGGCTTAGAATGAACAATACATTTAGCACCTTGGAAGATAGCATCATCGACATATTTATGACCATCTGTCACAAGACCTTCAATACAAAAGAAGATAGAATCCTTTCTGACATAACGGGAATCGCTATGAATAGATTCAATCTTTATATCACTTTCAACTTTAAAAAGCTCATTAAGCTTCTTCACTAGAAACCACCCCGATTAAATCATAACCTCGATGATCTGTAACCTTTACTTTATAAATATGTCCTTCTTTTAAAGAATGATCTGCAACAAGAACCTTTAAGTAATTAGAGGCATGTCCTACCATGTAGCCATCCTTTTCTTCTTCAATAAGCACTTCTAGTTCCTTATTCATTTCAGATAATGCGAATTCAGTTTTTAATTCATCAGAAAGCTGCAATAGTCTTCTAACACGGTCTTTCTTGACATCTCCTGGTACCTGACTAGGCATTCTGTCTGCTGGTGTTCCCTTTCTTCTTGAATAAGGGAAAACATGCAATTGATTGAAATGAAGTTTCTTAATCCAGTTATATGTATCAACGAAGTCTTCTTCTGTTTCTCCAGGGAATCCTACAATAACATCTGTAGTAATAGAGATACCTGGTAACGCTTCTTTAAGTTCAAAATATTTCTTTTCAAATTCAGCTGTATTATAATGTCTTGCCATTCTTCTTAGAATAGAATCTGTACCAGACTGAATAGGAATATGTAAATGATCTACGATAATAGGACTTCTACCAATAAGTTCAATAATTTCATCACTCACCTGACTCATTTCAATAGAAGAAATACGTAATCTCTTTAATCCCTTGATTTTAGTTGTTAAGTCTACTAATAGATCATAGAAAGAATAATTGTCTAAATCCACACCATAACCCGCTGTATGAATACCCGTTAAGACGATTTCTACAAATCCTCTATCTACAAGTTCCTGAGCCTGTCTTAAAACATCTTCTTTAGGACGAGAACGAACGCCACCACGTGCATAAGGGATAATACAATATGTACAGAAGTTATTACATCCATCCTGAATTTTTAGGAAGGCTCTTGTTTTATTTTCAAATGCATGAATACTTAAGTCTTCAAAACGAGAGACCTTCATAACATTTTCTATTTTCACAATCTGTTTATGTGTCATCTTATATTCTTCTACAAAGTCTACAATAGAAGCACGATGTTGTGTTCCAAGTACTACAGAAACGCCTTCTATTTCTGTGATTTCTTCACTTGCTACCTGTGAATAGCATCCCACTACACAGATGACTGCATCAGGATTAGTACGATGTGCCTTACGGATCATCTGTCTTGATTTAGAGTCCCCTGTATTTGTGACAGTACATGTATTAATAACATATACATCTGCAGGAGATTCAAAGTCGATATTGTCATACCCTCTTTTCTTGAATATTTCTAACATCGCTTCTGATTCGTAGCTGTTTACTTTACAGCCTAATGTATGAAAAGCAACTGTTGCCATTGTCTCACTTCACTTTCTTTATTAATTTCTTGTATGTACGATCACTAATTAATTGATGATCATACATGTATTGTATGAACTGTGTATATTCACCATGTTCATAATAAACCACTAATTCTTTTGCATCTTCAATAGATGCCCTGTTAGAATGACGATTATCATCACCAATCACAATACGACAAATCAGTGAATAGTCTTCTTTCACAAATAAATAGATAGCGCCTAATTCTTCATAATAATAGGCAATATGGGATTCATTTTCATATACTTTTTCTAAGCTGGAAAAAGGTGTATCAAATACAACTGGTCCATAATATCTAAAAGCAGTATCTAGTGTAATTGGCTGATTCTTCACATATTCTGCATGCTGCTTTAATAAGAGAATCTGATAATCATTGATATACCAATTATTGATATCAGGAGAATAGATAGGAATATAAATATCTCGTGAACTTTCTTCATCATAAAAATGAGGGAGTGTTTCTAATACATTCTTTAAATCATTATTAAACATCTTTCTTTTTTCTTCATAGGTAATATATTCAAACATATCATAATGACCTGACGCAAAAAGATTATAGGAACCTTCAATTGCATCTTTTACATCTAGTGCACGCAAAAGGATTTCCATATTGAATAATTCAATTTCTGATTTAACTTTAAAACGAATATTCAAGTCTTCTAATTCTTTTTTATGTTCTTCACAATAATGATATAAGTTTGTTTTATTGTATTTTATATCCCTGCTGTATTTATTAATGACTGCAATAAAGTTCATATTAATCCCCCAATTCTCTTCTATACCCTATAACACTAAGCATATATAAAGGTGCTGTCTCACTTCTTAAAATACGATTACCAATAGAGCATGGCACAACACCCATTGACTGCATCTTTTCTACTTCCTGATGATCAAAACCACCCTCTGGTCCTACTATAATAGTAATAGATGTATGAAGGTCATTGAGTGCTTTTGTGAAAGCATGATGTTCTCCATTCTTACTTTCTTCCTCATATGCCACAACATTCACTTCAGATAAATAATCCTTTAATTGTGATAATTGAATAGGAGGTGTAATCTCAGGAACAATCTGTCTATGACATTGTTCACTTGCTTCCTGGCCGATGCGAACAAAACGTTCCTTCTTCTTGTTAAAACGTCCTTCATCCATTTTCACTATACTTCTAGAAGCACGTAAAGGAACTATACGTGTAACACCTAGTTCTGTTGCTTTTTGAATTACAAATTCAAACTTATCGCTCTTTGGTAAACCATAAACAAGTGTTACTTCAACATCTAATTCATTATCTTCCTGAAGTTCTTCTTTAATTTGTAGTAAACCCTGCTTTGTATCGATGATTTCACATAAGTAAACATGCTTGTCTTCATCAATACAAATGACATGTTCACCCTTTTCCATACGCATTACTTTAGTAATATGCTTATACATAGAATCATCAGTGATAATGATGTCATTTTGTCTATAATTATTTTTAATAAAATATCTCTGCATAATCATCTCTCTCCTCTAGCATTCTAACATTTTTATGAAACAATGAAAAGAAAAAGAAGATAGAGGGGGTTCTATCTTCTTTCAAATAACTTATGCTTCTTTAGCTATAAATCCGTTATCATAGTCAATTACTACATGACTGTTGGCATGGATTGTACCTTTGATTATTTCTCTTGCAAGCATTGTTTCAATATGTGACTGAATATAACGCTTGATTGGACGTGCACCAAATGTGGCATCAAATGCATCTTGTGCAATTCTGTTTTCAGCTGCATCAGTGACTTCTAGAGTAATCTTCTTCTCTTCTAGACGACCTTCAAGTTCATGAATAAACTTATCAATAATCTTATAAACAACACTTGAATCAAGTGAGTTGAACATAACGATTTCATCAATACGGTTTAAGAATTCAGGTTTGAAGTGCATCTTTAATTCACTATCTACTTCTTTACGTGTTTCTTCATTGTTACCCTGTAACAAGTACTGAGAGCCAATATTAGAAGTCATAATGATAATTGTATTCTTGAAGCTGACTACATTACCCTTAGAATCTGTTAAACGACCATCATCTAGAATCTGTAATAAGATATTGAAGACATCTGGATGGGCTTTTTCAATTTCATCTAATAAGACAATACTATATGGAGCACGTCTCACAGCTTCAGTTAACTGTCCACCTTCTTCATAACCTACATATCCTGGAGGAGCACCTAATAAACGAGAGACACTATATTTCTCCATATATTCACTCATATCGATACGTACGATATTCTTTTCACTATCAAAGAGCTGTTCTGCTAAAGTTTTCGCTACTTCTGTCTTACCTACACCAGTAGGACCTAGGAACAAGAATGAACCAATAGGTCTATTCTCATCATTGATACCAGCACGGCTTCTAAGTATTGCATCAGTGACCTTAGTAATTGCTTCATCCTGACCAATAACTCTCTTCTTCATAATATCTTCAAGATGTAATAGTTTTTCTTTTTCTGATTCCATTAGCTTAGAAACTGGAATATTAGTCCATCTAGAGATGACTTCAGAAATAGTATCTACAGTGACCTTTTCCTGTAATAAAGCATCATCATTTTCTTTAGCCTGATATTCTTCTATTTCTTTATTAATAGCAGGAATAGTCTGGTATTTAATTTTAGAGGCTTCTTCTAGGTTACCCTGAGATTCAAACTGTGCCATCTGTGTTTCTAAACGTACTTTTTGGTTCTTTAAATCCTTGATATGATCCACTTGAGACTTTTCTGATTTCCATTGTTCAGTTAATCCAGCAATCTTTTCATTTAAAGAAGCAATTTTTTCTTTGATTTCTTCTAGTCTCTTTTCGTTATCTTCAGTTGAATCTTCTTTTTCAATAGAGATTCTTTCCATTTCTAGACGATTCTTATCACGAGTAATTGTATCTAGTTCTTCAGGCATAGAGTCAATTTCCATACGTACTGAAGCACATGCTTCATCAATAAGGTCAATGGCCTTATCTGGTAAGAAACGATCTGTAATATAACGATCACTCATATGAGCTGCTGCGATAATTGCACTATCTTGGATCTGAACACCATGATGAGATTCAAATGGTTCCTTTAAACCTCTTAGAATCGCAATTGTATCATCAATATCAGGTTCTTGTACCAATACCTTCTGGAAACGTCTTTCTAAGGCAGCATCCTTTTCAATATACTGACGATATTCATCCAATGTTGTTGCACCAATACAGTGTAATTCACCACGTGCTAACATTGGTTTTAATAAGTTAGCGGCATCCATAGCACCATCTGTCTTACCTGCACCTACTAACTGATGGATTTCATCAATAAACATAATGATTTGTCCTTCAGACTTCTTAATTTCATTTAAGACAGCTTTTAATCTTTCTTCAAATTCACCACGATATTTAGCACCTGCCACAAGTGAACCTAAATCAAGTTCAAATAAAGTTTTATCTTTTAATGTTTCAGGTACATCGTTCTTAACTATACGCCAAGCAAGTCCTTCTACAATCGCAGTTTTACCTACACCTGGTTCACCAATCAAAATTGGGTTATTCTTTGTTTTACGTGATAAAATCTGAATAACACGTCTAATTTCTTCATCACGACCAATAACTGGATCAATCTTGCCATCTTTTACATCTTTAACAAGATCACGTCCATATTTTTCTAGTACTTCATAATTATTTTCTGGGTTTGGAGTATCCACTTTATGTCCTCCTCTCATTTCCTTAATTACTTTTTCAACTTCTTTTTTATTTAAATTATAACGAGATACAAAGTTTTTAATAAAGGTGCTTTGCGTATTAAATAATGCAAGAATAAGATGTTCTACACTCATATAGTCATCTTTATATTCTGTCTTAATTCTTTCAGCATTCGCAATCCAGCTATTGAGATCATAGCTTAAACGAAGCTGATCCTGAGTCACCTGCCCAACGCTTGGCTTCTTATTAATCTCCTCATTTAATAAATCCTGTACTTCTGGGATAGAGATATTAAGTTTTGTCAGTACTCTATAGAAAATACCAGAACTATCTTCTAATAATGCATACATGAGATGTTCAACATCAACAATCTGTTGATTCAGAGCTAACGCATTCTGAGCTGCACGTCCAAATGCTTCCTGCATTGCTTCTGTCCATTTTTCACCATTCATCGCAATCACTCCTTTAGCACTCTTCTTTCTCTTGTGCTAATGCTAGTATATCACTTTTATTAGCACTGTCAAGAGGTGTGTGCTAATTATTTCATGAAGATTTTGTGAAGGCTACGAGCTATGTAAAATGATAAAAATAAAAGCCTTGCAAGTCTACTTGCAAAGGCGTCTATTTCTGATATTCTATCTAAAGATACGGCAATTTCCCGCCTCAATATAAATATAGACGGTGAGGGCTGAAATCCGATAATGCATTTGATTGAGAAAAAGCGTAGTAAGATACGATATAATACATATAGAAATTTTTAAAATACATGTACAGGCATCCTATAAGCTACGATTTCAAATACAGAGTATTAAGTCGTAGTAGTACACAATAAAGGCTTCAAGAGGCATTATTGCTCCCCGAAGCCGTTATTAATCCAATCATTGGTTTTACATTATCTGCTTATTTTTCAATATCTTTCATAGAAATCAGTTCCTGTGATACATCCAGCTGAGAGAAACGAAGACCATGATCCTCGTACTCAAATTCTCCTCTCTGATTATCAATCGGATCGATGCGAAGCCATTTTTTCTCCGGCATGAATTCTTTTTGGATTTCAGAGTTAGCTGGCATACGGAAAATGTCGAGATTACCAAAGTAATAGTTCCAACGTACTTTGTCTCCTTCACGCCATGCACTTCCACCAAAGGAAGGGTCTGCAAATACCCATCCATACGGTGCTACATAGAACTGTGCCCAATCATGGCATCCTGTATAATACTTCGTCACATACAAACCTGACTGCCAGCGTGCTGGAATTCCAGACATGCGGCAAAGTGTGATAAACAGTAATGCCTGAACACCACAATCACCTTTCAGATTAATTGCACAGTATTCTGGAATACATTCAATTGTAAAATACTCTCTCATGAAAGAATACATAACTTTTGTTGTCACAAAATCATAGAATCGACGCGCCAAAATAATTGGATTTGTCTCATCTCCTGCAAGCTCATCTCTTAGTTCTCTTAAGTAAGGAGTGAATACGATATGTGGTGCCTGCTCTTCCAGGCAGAAATCTGGCTGTTCTTCAGACACCTTGGCAGGATCTAACTCTACATAATTCACATGGTAATCAAATGAATAATCAACCATAAACTCCTGATTTTCTTTCAGTTCAGTCTCAAAATATACTGTTCTCTGTGGTGCATCAAAAGGTGCTACATATGTAATCTCTGGATTAGATGCATGAATCTCTACATTAGAAACCTGCTCATATACCTTAGGAATTGGAAGATGTACACGAACCTTGCGTCCTACCTCTTCGAATTCTTTCTTAGCTTTTATTGTTGAACGTATACGAGTGTGTACAGTTCTTCCTCCATGTTCTTTCATATAATGTATATTATCATTAAGTAGATTCTGATTTATATGATTTTGCTTTTCATCCTCTGGATTTTCTGTAATGACACGCTTTGCGTAATCTGGACGAGTCTTAATTAGATTTTCATAGAATCGACGTTGGAAATGTACTTCACCATCAATATAAATCCAATCTGCTGCACTGATTTCTTTCAGATGATCTAACTCTTCTTTTTTGAAATCACGAAGATGACTCGTCATAACCTCCAATGCTTCATCATAAGTAAAAGGATACTCATTACCACCCATAACACCAATGACTTCCTGTTCGATTTCCAGACGTTTTCTAAGCGCCTGTGGAATATCCTTTTCTTCCAGGAAATAACGAATCATTTTCTGGGCTCCAGCATAATCACCATAAATTTTTAATTTCAGAACGTCCTCCGGAAGCGGAACCTTCATAAAAGATAAATCCTGATACATGAGTTATACCTCC
>UMCX01065895.1_pt1 | contig 16907 bp, 20 predicted proteins | sample 1964341 | NCBI WGS metagenome assembly UMCX01 (sample SAMEA4835979, study PRJEB28245) | human gut metagenome | biome: gut microbiome; material: fecal sample | place: Denmark | collected 2008
TAGTGCGCCTGTTGTAATAAAAGGCACAATTCATCCATGGCGCGCGAGGATAGTGTTTCCGTGTACATCTGACGGGCGGCATCGGGCAGTTTGTGTGCCTCGTCCACCACCAGCGCCTGATAGCTGCGCAGGAGCAGCGGTCTATCTTCAAGTCGGTGCGATGCGTCTGCCAGCAAATAATTGTGATTGCAAATTTGGATGTCGGGTTTCATGGAATCCCGCAGATACTGCTGGTAGCGGCAATCCAAGCGCATAAAGCAATCTCGCGGGCAGGACTGCGGCACACAAATTCGGCAGCGGTCATACCGGGAAAGTTCCGGGATATGATCCATGTCCAAAATGTGCGCAGCAATGTTCAGGCTGTTGGTCTGTCGTTTTCTGCTTGGCTGCACCAGTGATGCTCTTTCGGCAAGGCGGGCATCGCAGACAAAACGCTCTTTGCCCTTGCGGACAACGGCTGTGATGGGTGCGGTGATGATACCCTCGTCCAGCAAAATAGCGGACAGGTCAGGCAGATATTCTGTAAGGATAGCGTCCTGCAAGGCAACGCTGGAAGTGGAGATAACGATAGGCAGTTTCATCCGTTCGGGACGGTTCATCTGCCAAAGAATACAGCCCACGAGGTAGGCCAGCGTCTTGCCGGTACCCACGCCTGCTTCGCACAGGGAAATTTCCTTATTATATAGGGTATCTAAAACTTCATGGCAAAGCGCGAGTTGTTCCTCACGCACCGCCATACCGTGCCGGGGCAGAATCTCCCGGAAAATCTGTTCGGCCATGCGGTGGGATTCCGCATAGCCTGTCGGATAGGTTTGCATTGGTTTACACCCCTGTTTTCCATCCCGTTTAAAGCAAAATGATGGGCAGCAGGCGCTTGGGGTCCTGCTGCCCACGATTTGCCCTAAACGGCAAAAGTAGATAGTTAAGTAAGTGTGCCACATTTGCCGCTCGCACCCCTGACACCGGGAACACAACAGGCAGGCCACTGGCAATGGCCGTTCACTGACTTTGCCGGAGTCTTACTGCTTACAACTCCGGCTCGGTCACCCCCTCTGACGCGGGAGGCCGCTGGCGTATCATTGTAGTCTTTCCCGCCGCAATTGTGGTCAGCCAGACCAGCCCGTCGGGCCTGCCGGGAAAGGAACGTACTTGTTATGCTGGGTATTCGGTTGTCAAGGTGCGAGAATAGATAGTTAAACGCCATCTATATGAGCCAAATCGCGGAGTATTGTCCGAATATATATCTGCTCGTTTTCAGGAATAAGCCGCATTATGCGAATCAACGCTTCGGCTTCCTCTGGGTGAAGATATCTCGGAGCAGATCGAATCGGTGAATTTATGTAGACGCCGCCGTGACGACCCGGTTGACTTGCGATTGGATAAATCAACGACAGTTTTTCAACATCTCTACGGATTGTTCTACGTTCCACGCCAAACCGCGCCGCCAGATCGTTAATTTTAACTTTTCCGTTTGCCGAATAAAGTATTTCAACAATTTCACGGCGCCGCAGTGGCGCTTCAATCACCAATTCACCTCCCCGCTGATATAGCTCTGATTTTAGGGTATCACCCTATGGGGGCAAAACCTGTCCCCATATTTTTATTTTTTCTGAAATTTCAAACGCAGTAATCTGCATAGTTAAGAAGTATCCACCCTTACGAAGACAGCGTTTTGTAATATAGCGCACTTTTATAGCTCTCAATACGCAGTATAATGTTTATTTTTGCCTTGATTCACACATTTTGATTCGTTCCTCGATGTCGAAATACGCAGTAAAATAGACATCGAGGTGAGTAAGTTGACACAAGATTCCATTGAATTGGCAAATGCAATAAAGCAAAAACGCGACGACTTAAAGTGGACACAAGCCCAGTTGGCTGAAAAGGCAAGTGTCAGCTTGCGCACAGTATCCGATTATGAAGCCTGCAAAGGCAACCCAGAGATGACTTCCCTGTTCCTCATCGCGCGGGCATTGCACATGTCATTGGACGATTTGTGTTTTTGGGGTTCTGCTGCGGATGGTCGGGACACTATTCACGACTTACAAAGTATCGTTTCCACTTGCTCTCCCTATGAGGCTGAAATGTTGCTTGTTGTCAGCCGCGCTGTGCTGTCCGTTATGCGAGGCAGTTCTACAAAGGATGCGGTGAACCCCAACAAAGAACCCGCATTGGCAAAATAACCCCTAAAACAAAAAAGGAGCCTGCATTCAAGTCCTTCTGGACTTCAGAATGCAGGCTCCTTTTTGGCTCTAAGCTTCTGGGGCTTCGATTTTCAATTTATTACCTACTACACTGATGACTACCTCTTTTTTGCACCGTGAACAATATAACGGAAAATGAAGCAGTACCGTTTCCGGCAAAATACGAATTTTTGTTTTTCTGCCGCACAATGGGCAGATCAGCCAATTCCCCATTTGGATTTCCTCCCCTATGGATTTTACAGCAGTGCGCGCACCTCGTCCGTCCATGTGTCGATTGCGGACTGGGGCGTGACGAGATTGGGGCCGCCGGTGGAATCAAAGCGGAATTCCCGTTCCTGTGCAAACGAAGCACCACGGCAGGCGGCGCGCATATCGCGCAGGACGCTGCCGGGCCAACCGCCGTTCGTCATAAACGGGATGACTGTTTTGCCGTACCAGCTGTTGCTGTTCAAGAAAGTTTTCACGGGCGGGGCCATCGTATACCACCAAGTGGGCGTACCAACGGCGATGATGTCGTAGTCCTGCACGTCGTAAGGCATCGGGCGGATTGGCGGCTCATAGCCGGCCTCTACCTCGTCCTGTCCTTGGCGCACCACGTCATTATGGGAGCCTTGGTAGGGCTGTACCGTTTTAATCCGCATAATGTCCGCACCGGTGGCGGCTTGCAGCTGCTCGGCAATGCGCTTTGTATTGCCGTTGGACCATGAATAGTAGACAATCAACATCTTTTTCATTGCGTAGTTCCTTCCTCGTGCGTGCCGAAAAGCCAGCCCATCGTGGTTTCGTCGTGGGCAAATGCCCCGCCGCCCGCGTGCTGGTCGGCAAAGCCGTGTTCTGTAAAAAACTGCTGACCTCTCACATCCAGCACCGCCAAGTGGTCGATTTCTTCCTGCGTTTTGCCGCGTGACTTATAAATTTCGCACAGTTCGGCATACGCCTGCCGCAATGGAGCGGAGCCGTAGTAGCTGTCGTTATCCCCTACGCCCATATACACAGGCGTTTCGGCATCGGCCAGCACATTCAAATCGCCATCCCATTGGGTAGCCAATGCCAAATACGCCGTGTACAGTTCCGGGTACAGCCCCATGACGATCGAGCCTGTCTCCCCGCCGCCGGAGTACCCCTCCAGATAGACGCGGGCGAGGTCAATGTTATAGGTTTGTAAAAAATATTCGGTCAAGGCGATGGTCTGCTCCGCCGAGGTCTCGCCCCAATCGTTGAGCTGGGGCGAAATGATAATCATATCCGGCACATAGTTCTGCGCGGTAAAGGCAAATTCTTCCCAGTGCAGATTTTCGCCCACGCCTTGAAAGTACAGCCTCTCCCAGCCGGGCAGCGAAACAAACAGCGCATAAGGCCGGCTGCCATCGTAGTCGGCGGGAATGTAGCTGCTGAAATGAATATCACCATTTGCGGCAGAGCGCAGCACATTGTCATGAACAAAGCCGCGATCCTCTACCGTGCCGGGTGTGACGGTCTCGGCGGTTGCTTCTGTCGTTGGCTGCGGCGTTGCAGTCGGTGTTGGACTCTCGGTGGGTGTCGGCGTTGCGGTTGGCTGTGCGGCGCAGCCCGCCAGCAGCACCGCGCAAAGCAGCAATGCACCCCATTTTCGGGAATTTGCCATTGGTATTCCTCCTATTGGCCGGGTTTGCGATGCACCCCCTGTGCAGCCCCGGCAAGGATGTAGCCCACAAAGGCAACCAGCACCATAATGCACAGGTAGTCGAGATAAAAGAAAATCAGCGGTTCCTCAAAATCAAAATAGACAAAGTGGGTGCGCAGGAAAAGATAGTCCGGCAAACTACGGCGGAAAAAGGCAAAGATACCGTAGGCGCTGACAGCCAACACCCCTATCGCCAGCGGCTTACCGTGCTTTTTCAGTGCCGGGTATCCGCGCTGCATGGTCGCTATGACCATGCGCCAGTTTACGCCAAGGTGCAGCGCCATGCACATAAAGCCCCAGTAGGCCGACAGCAGATGCAGCGTGCGGCCAAAGGCGGCGTTGCCCACGGCGGGCAGAAACGCAAACACCGTGCGGGAAATGATGACCGCACTGACCATCGCCCCTATCATGCACAGGCAGACAAGTCCTGCTGTGACAGTCTGTAAAATGCGGAACGCCGTGTACCGCCCGTGCCGCAGCCCTGCCAGCCAGTGGCGGTTGAGCCAGTGGTGTAGGATGAACAGCACAAGCATCCCCATACCGATCCACTCATGCGCCTGTTCCCCGATGAGGGAATAGGACATGAGCAGCATCAGGCAGAGCGTCATAGCAGCATCCACCCATATTTTTATTGTCTGGTTTTTCATGGTTTATCGGATAAAGTTTGTAAAAATCATCGGCTCCTGCTGCGGAGCAGTCAGACCGGATTTTTCGGCAATGTCTTTGCAGTGCAGCAGAAACGCCATGTTGTTGCCCAGCACGCGCATGGTCTGCAAGCCCTCAGCATCCTGCTTGACCTGCTCCGGTGCGGCACCGTGAACCAGGTTCCAGTAGCGGGAGGTCACTATGGGCATCTGCATCAGACCGAAATATTTGTTCATCTGGTCCCATGTGGCGGTAGTGCCTGCACGGCGAGCCGAGATGACCGCGGCGGCGGGCTTGAGCAGGAAGCGGTTCGTGCCCGCGTTCAGGTCGGCGTAGAAAACACGGTTCAAGAACGAGGTGATTGCGCCGCAGGCACCGCCCCAATGCACGGGCGTGCCAAACACAAAGCCGTCATAATCTCCGGCAAGGTTCAAAAACTCGTCCACGGTATCATCTGCAAAAACGCACTTGCCGGTTTTGGCGCATCCGTGGCAGCCGATGCAGCCACGGATAGACTTGTTGCCAATCCAGAACATATCGGTATCGATGCCGTTGTCGTTCAGCGCTTGGGAAACTTCACACAGGGCGGTGTAGGTACAGCCCTTCTGGTGCGGGCTGCCATTTGTCAGTAAAACTTTCATTGTGATTGCTCCTTTTTATTGCATCGTAAATCCAATGTCGGTCAGCCATGCGTCAATGTCGCTCTTGGCGTCCGGCACTTGGCTTTCATGGACGGTGAACGCATCGGTAACAACGGTGGCGTTGGGTTCCAATTCTTGAATGGTCTGCACCGTGCGGGACAGACGGCTGCCGTTGTGGGTGTTGAACGGGATGATGGTCTTGCCGGAGAGGTCATACTCGTCAAAGAAAGAGTAGACCGGCATCGGCAGATCGCCCCACCAGTTGGGATAACCGATAAAGATGGTATCGTAGTCGTCAAGGTTGTCGATGTGGTCAGCTAACTCTGGGCGAGCGTTGGCAGCCTGCTCCTGCGCTGCTTGGTCAATCACCTCGTTGATGCCCACCGGGTAAGTCTCCACCGTGCGGATGGAGAAAAGGTCACCGCCCACATCGGCTTGAATAAAGTCCGCCAGTGCGCGAACGCGCCCGATGGCAGTACCCTCCACCGTGCTGTAACTGGCCGAGGCCACGGCATCCACGCCGCTGTTTTCAGCGGCGGTGAAGTAGGCAATCAAAATTTTGCTGGCTGTTGGCTCGGCGGCGGTGTCGGCGGCTTTGCTCGTGTCGGTGTTCTCGCTGTCCGCCGGGGCTTCGGTGGGCTGCGGGGCGGCGGCACTGCTGCTCGCCGCGCCGCGCGGGGTGCAGGCCGTCAGCACCAACGCCCCGGCTGCCAGCAGTACGGCAAAAGTCTGTTTCAGTTTCATGGAAATACCTCCTTTGTCTTTATTATAAATTTTCTTTGGTAGAATGAGAATTTTCTCTTGGTTTTGCAGTATTAACCTGTGGGTTGGCTGGCATTCCAGAAAAAGCACAGCCCGTTGTAGGTGTACTCATCACACGCTGTCGCGTTATGCTCGTAGCCCTCATGCTCCCGGAACGAAAGGTTGCCGCCGAGTTCAGAATCCGCCAGTGTGAAGAAGCCGTCAGAATCCTCTGCCATTGTCATGATCTGCGCTTTAAACGCACTGTAAGCGAAGTCATTTGTGCCGGAGGCTGCAAAGATAAAGAAATCCTGTGGGCCATACCCCTGCGCTTTGGCAAGGCTCGCCATGTAGCTGCCATCTAAAGAATAGCTGCCACTCATCGGCATAAAATAGCGGAAGTAGTCCAGCGCATGGCGGAAAGTTGCCCATGTGTTGACGGAACCCATCGAGAAACCGCCAAAGCCGCGATGGTCGCGGGATGCCCGCAATTCCCGCGGAGTTGTATCCTGCGCGTAGGTGCTGTACTTGCTTTCCACGGCGGGAATCAAGTCGTTGACCAGCTCGTTGTGGAACCGGTCGGTAAGCTGCACGGCAAGGTTGTAATTGCCGCTGTCCTGCGGACTGGTATTGTTGTAAGTCGGCATGACAAGGATCATCGGCTGCATTTTACCGTCTTGTATGGCGTGGTCGATGACATTTTTGAAGCTGCCGGGGTCATCCGCGGTACCCATCAAGGTCGTTTCATCGCTCCCCCCGCCGTGACTCAAATAAAAGACGTTGTAGGGTTTTGTATCGTCATAGCCGTAAGGCAGGTAGACCCACGCCTCTTTCGTCAGCCTTTGCGTGTGTTCAGCGTAGGTGAACGATTCCCATGTATCATAGGTAAGCTTTTCGAGTTTTCCCTGCTGTTCGGCCGGGGTGCGGTAGCCGTCCGGGATGGACTGCAATTCTGCGGGGATCGTACCGCTTTCCGCAGTCTGTGCCGGGGCGTTCTCAGCCTTTTCAATCGTGACAGCGCCGCCGTAATCCTCAAAAACTTCCACCGAGGATGTGATTTTTCCGATGGTTGTAACCGGCACGATGGTTTCCAGCAAATCGTCATTGTAGAAAATCGCCACCGAGGGGCCGTTATCCCAGTAGGCCAGCCCTCCCAATTCATAACTGCGGGTATGTGCTGCGGCATCTGGCAGCGGGTCGTCCAGGTCAAAGGCTTTGGCAAAGTTTTCTGCCGGGTCCCACAGCGAGACGGTCAACGGCAGGCGCTCTGCCAGTGCGCGGGCAGTCTCATTATCAAACAGGACACCGTCCAGCACAGTGTCTCCCGCTGTAATCGTGATATTTTCAAGAATCGATTCCTGCTCCGGTGTGGACATAGGATGGCCGGGTTCACCGCCGCCTGCGGCTGCCCCGCAGCCAACCAAAAATAGAGCCGCTAAGGCGATAAAATAGATTGGACGCATGAAAGATTCCTTTCGATTACACGAAAAGCCCCGAACGAGCCGGGGCTTTTCGTGTGTATTAGAAAAATGCTTGTATGGAGAATGGTTATTTCAGTTCGCTGCCGACAGCGAAAGCCTTGCCCACGGTCTTGCCCAGCACACGGTAGCTGCGCTCCACAGGGTCATAGCTCAGAACCTGCATGAGATCGGCGCTGATTTGACCGTTTTCATCCAGTGCGGATTCATCGGCACTGATGTTGACGATCTGGCCGACAATGTTGCCGTCCGCCGTCTTTTTAACAAAGCTGCATTCCAGTGCAACAGGCAGTTCCTGAATGACCGGGGCGTTGACAAACTCACTCTTTTTCGTGGTAAAGCCCGCCTTTTCCATCTTGTCCGGCGTGTTGTTGGCGGAGACAAGGCCCACATAATCGCAGGGCTTCATCTGCGGCAGTGTACCGAAGCTGACGGTAAACGCGCCGTTTTTGAGGATGTTCTGGGTGGTCTTGTGACCCGCGCTCAAGCAGAGGATGACCTGATCGGCATCGTACAGACCGCCCCATGCGGCGTTCATGGCATTGGCGTTGCCGTCGCCGTCATAGCTGCCCACGATTAGCACTGGCAGCGGGAAAAAGTATGGATTCGTACCAAAATTTTTACGCATGAGAAAAACTCCTTTACAGGCCCAACGTGTCAAGCCAGCTTTGAATATCGTCTGCGGTGGTGGAGGAGAAGAACCGCTGGCCGTCCAGCCAGTCGCCGGTGCCTGCCAGTTTGGCAAGGTCGGTGCCGCTGTCACCCATGCCGGAACTGGCAGCAGTGGCAAACGGGATGACGGTCTTGCCGGTAAAATCATTGGCGGTCATAAAACCGTTCATCGGCCACGCGGCACCGCCCCACCAGATGGGATAGCCGATGAATACGGTGTCATAGCTGTCCCAGTCGGGAACCTCAGCGGAAACCAGCGCCACATCCCGCAGGGATTCATCGTCATGTTCGCGGGAGACGCGGCTGTTTTTGTCGGAATAGTTGAGGTCAGCGGTGGTGTACGGTTCGGCAGGCTCGACTTCGAACAGGTCTGCGCCGATGGCATCGGCAATCAACTGGGCAACACGCTTGGTGGTACCGGTGGCGGAGTAGTAAACGACCAGCGCCTTACCGTCTGTGGTGGTTTCTTCGGTGGAGCCTACGGTTTCGGTCGTTTCGGATTCTGCCGGGGCAGATTGCTCGGTCGGTGCCGGGATGGGTTCGGTGGTCGGCGTAGGCGTGGCGGCGGCAGAAGATGCACTGCTGCCGCAGGCAGCCAAACTGACAGCCAGCACGGCGGCGGTCAAAAGAGAAAAAAGGCGTTTCATAAAAAGCACCTCACTTTTGTTTGTCAACCGGCGGAACCATCAAGGCGTAGGCAGCCAGCTTGGCGGCGTTGGCCTCATAGTAACGCTTATTCTTGTTCAACGCGACGATCTGCTGCATTTCCTCGTCCGTCAGGGCGAAGTCGTAAATATTGAAGTTGTCGCGGATGTGATCAGGATTCTTGGAGCCGGGGATGACGATGTTGCCCGCCTGCACGTGCCAGCGCAGGATGATCTGGGCATTACTCTTACCGTACTTGGCAGCAAGGCTCGTGAACAGTGGCTCATTCAGTAGGGCTTTGTCGGCGTGGCCCAGCGGGTACCATGCCTGAATGACCATGCCATGCGCTTTCAAATATGCCTTGAGTTCCGGCTCTTGGTTGTAAGGGTGAACCTCGGTCTGCAAAACTGTGGGCTGCACCTCGCAGATGGAGAAGATTTTTTCCATCTGTTTAATGTTGAAATTGGACAGGCCAATGGCCCGGACTTTCCCCTCTTTGTAGGCTTTTTCCATCTGGCGATACCCGGCGACATAATCGCCTGCGGGCTGGTGAATCAGCAGCAGGTCAATATAATCTGTGTCCAGACGGGCCAGCGTCTTGTCTATTGCATCGGCATCCTTGTAGAAGCTGGGCCACAGCTTGGTTTCAAGGAAAATTTCCTCGCGCTGCAAGCCAGAGGCTTTCATGGCCCGGCCCACAGCCTTTTCATTCACATAGGCGTTGGCAGTATCGATCAGCGTTGCACCACTGTGCAGGGCGCTGACAACAGCACTTTCAGCTTCGTCCGGGGTCAGCAGAAAGGTTCCGATGCCCTCGGTGGGCATTTTCACGCCATTATTCAAAGTGATATATTCCATAGGTAACGCTCCTTTCAGCGGCACTCGTTTAGGATTTCCAGCAGTTCGTCGTCGGTCAGTTCTTTGCAGCAGCCGCCGGTGCGCACAGTAGATTTGGCAATAGCCGCAAAATCGGTATCAGCGGGGATGCCCAGTTCTGCAAAGGTCGTGGGTAGGCCGATTTCTTTAATAAAGGCGGCCAGCGCTTCAACACCTGCGTGGGCCAGTTCCACCTCAGTTTTGCCCTCCGGGTCAATGCCCCAGACGTTTACGGCAAAGCGGGCAAACCGTGCAGTGTTGGCCTCGCAAATGTGGCGGTACAGCACCGGGTGGAGCACCGCTAGCCCTGCGCCGTGGTTGCAGTTGGTGTAGGCACCCAGCTGATGCTCCAGCATATGGCACTGGAAATCGGTGACTTTGCCGATTTTCAAGATGCTGTTCTCGGCCATCGCGGAGGCCCACGCCAGTTCGCTGCGGGCGGCGTAGTTGTTGTGGTCGGTCAGCAGCACACGAATGTTGCGGATGGTGCTGCGCATGACGGCCTCGTTGATGTCATCGGAGAGGTTGTTCTCGTCCGGCTTGCCAAAATAAGTCTCCATCGCGTGGCTCAGCGTATCGAACGCGCCGGAGATGACCTGCTTAAACGGCACGGACATAGAGTAGTTGGGGTCGAGGAAGGCAAAATCTGCCTGTGCGCCCCAGAGTGCGCCCTTGATCTTTTTGTCCTCGTGGGTGATGACCGCGCCGTTGTTCATCTCGGAGCCAGTGCCGAACACCGTGACGATGGTGCCCAGCGGGATGAACTTCGAGGGGCGGTCATGCTTGGCGTACTCAAACTCCCACAGGTCCTCGCCCAGCATGGCCTGCGCGGAAACGACCTTGCAGCAGTCGGAGACCGAGCCGCCGCCAACCGCCAGAATCAAGTCAACATGGTTTTCTTTTGCCAGCTTCGCGCCCTCCTGCACTTTGGCGTAGGTGGGGTTGGACATGATGCCGGAGAACTCGACGACATTTTTGCCCGCGCGGTGCAGGATGTCGGTGACTTCCGCATACACACCGTTGCGCTTGATGGAACCGCCGCCGTAGGCCAGCAGCACATTGGAGCCGTAATTGGCCAGCAGGCTTTCCAGATACTCTTTTACGCCGCCCTGCCCAAAATAGACCTTGGTGGTGTTTTCAAAAATGAAGTTGTTCATAGTGATAAGCTCCTTTCCTGCTTTCTGCCTTTAGTATAAAACATCCCGCTGCAAAGCGGAATATTCGATTTGTTGCGCTGTATTAACCCAAAGGTTTTTACAGCCTTTTGGGTGACAGCACCATTGTAAAACTTGAAGTCAGCTTTAAGCCAAGCGTATTTTTTGCTTTTCACAAAAAACACACCCGGCAAGTGTAATCCCTGCCGGGTGTGACAATTACAGGTTGGTCTCAAAGAACTGTTTCAGTGCCGGGGCAGTCGTGTCCTCATCACTGCCCTCCACCGTGACGGTGACGGTATCGCCGCACTTGATGCCCATGCCCATCAGGGCCATGAGCTTGAGCGCGTTGACGGATTTGTCCCCCTTGGTGACCGTGACGGTACTCTGGTAGTTTTTGATCTCCTTGACCAGCAGTCCGGCCGGGCGGGCATGGATGCCGACAGGCTCGGTAATGGTGTAGGTAAAGCTCTGCATATTCTATTTCCCCTCTAGGATACTTTTTTGTTGTAGCGGATAAAGGCGGCTGCCACCAGCGCCAGCGATGCCAGCGTGATGGCCGTCACGATCCAATAGGCCGGAATGTAGCTGCCTGCGGCATCCGCAATGATGCCGGGAATCGTGTTGAACGCGATGGAGCCGATCATCGTAAAGCTCTGGAAATTCTTGGCCGCGCGGCCGAAGCCCTGCTCGGACGAAATGCTGCGGGCAATGGCAGATAAGCCTACCGTGGACAGCGCCATGCCTAAGTTGATGAACACAACAGACAGCACCGCCAGCGGCATACTCTGCCGCCCGGCAAGGCAGCAAAGCAGCCAGCCGCCCGTAAGGAACGCAAAGAACAGATACGCCGTGCGGCTTGTGCCGAAACGGTCGGTGATGACACCAAACAGGCATTTGCCCGCAATCATCAGCCCACCGCCCAAAGACAGCATCCGCGAAACCTGCAAATCACTGAACCCCGCCACGGTGTACAGCACCGAAACGTGCTGGTAGCCGCCGCCTGTTACCGCACCCAGCATCAGGATGCCCAACAGCATGCACAGCATCGTGCGGCGGTCAGCATCACGGCCTGCGGGGGCGATGGCTTGCTCCGCGCTGTGGGGCGTGCCATAGGCAGTCAGTCCCATCTGCTGCGGGCGGTCACGGAGAAGCAAAAGCACCGCAGCTGCGATAATGGCCATCAACACAGCCATCACACGGAACACGCCGGGCAGTGAGACACGCTCAATCAGCGCGGACAAAATCATGGGAATCGTGATGGACGCAGCGCCCGTGCCCGCGGCACAAAGCCCCAGCGCCAGCGCCGTGTGGTCAGCAAACCACGCGTTGATGACGATGGACACCGGCACCATACCGGCCAGCGCATATACCACACCGCCCAGCAGTGCGCCGCACACAAAGCCGACATACCCGGTGGAAAAGCTGTAAATCAGGTAGTTCACCGCCGCACCTGCCAATGCCAGCGCCAGACCTGTACGGTAAGAAAATCGGCGGTAGTACGGCTCCAGCAAAACGGAGGTAACGATCAGCGAGACAAGGCAGACAATTGTAAAAATGCTGGAGCCCTGCGTCTGGGTCAGGCCGCCGTACTCAATGATATACGGCAGATACGCGGTAATGGAGCCTGCCACAGCGCCCACGCAGAACATGGACAGGATACCGCACAGGCAGATCACGAAAGCATACGGCAGCCCCGTGCGTTTTGTTTCACTCAAAGAATCTCACCATTGCTTTCAATCACTTTTTTGTACCAGTAAAAAGACTTTTTGCGGCTGCGCGCCAGCGTGCCGGTGGCATCGTCCTGTTTATCCACATAGATAAAGCCGTAGCGCTTGCGCATCTCGCCGGTGGAAGCCGACACAAGGTCGATCGGCCCCCACATAGTGTAGCCCATCAGATCTACCCCATCCTCGGCCACGGCATCGTGCATGGCTTCGATGTGCTTTTTCAGATATTCGATGCGGTAGTCATCGTTCACGCTGCCGTCTGCCTCGCGGACATCCAGCGCGCCAAGGCCGTTTTCGGCAATCAAAATCGGCTTCTGGTAACGGTCGTAAACCTGATCCAGCGCGATGCGCAGGCCCATCGGGTCGATGGCCCAGCCCCAATCGGTGGCTTTCAGGTAGGGGTTCTTGACACCCAGCGTTTCTTTCAGCGGGGAGTTTGGGGCGACCCACGGAGCGTTGGGGTCGGTGCTGACGGTGGTGCTGCGGTAATAGCTGAAGCTGATAAAATCCACCGTGCCCTGTGCCAGCGCCTGCTTATCTTCCTCGGTGCAGTCGATATGGATGCCCTCGCGCTCATAGCGGCGCAGCTGGTAGCTGGGGTAATAGCCGCGGGCCTGCACATCGGTGAAGAAATAGCATTTTTGGGCGCGTTCCCATGCCTTATGCACATTGGCGGGGGCGCAGTCTGCCGGGTAAACCACGGCCTGACTGATGGCGACCATGCAGCCCAGCTTGTTTTCGGGGTCGATCTCATGTGCGAGCTTGACCGCCTTGGCCGAAGCCACCAGCTGATAGTGGGCGGCGGGCAGCATGACCGCCGGGTCACAGGAGGTCACGCCCGCGCCGAGCCAGCCGGTCACGTTCATGCTGTTGATTTCATTGAAGGTGATCCAGTATTTGACCTTGCCCCTATAGCGGCGGAACAGCGTTTCGGCATAGCGCAGATAGCAGTCGATGGTGCGGCGGTCGCGCCATGCGCCCCACTTATTGACAAGACCCAGCGGCATTTCATAGTGGCTGATGGTCACGATGGGTTCAATTCCGTACTTATGGCACTCATCGAAAACAGCATCGTAAAAGGCAAGGCCCTTTTCGTTGGGGGTCTGCTCATCGCCATTGGGGAAAATGCGGCTCCACGCAATGGACATACGGTAGGCGGTAAAGCCCATCTCGGCAAAGAGGGCGATGTCCTCTTTGTAGTGGTGGTAGAAGTCGATGCCCTCATGGTTCGGGTACCAGACATCGGGCAGCACGGTGAAGGCTGCACCCTTTGGCAGATCGTGCAGATCGATCATGGAAATTTTGCCGGTGGTACCGTCCTGATTACGATAGGTCAGGTAGCGCGGCTCAGTGGCCGTGCCGCCGGTCAGCACGTCATCGGTGGAGGGGCCGCGGCCGTCTGTATTCCACGCACCCTCCAACTGGTTAGCAGCGGTAGCGCCGCCCCAAAGGAAATCTTTGCGGAATCCGTGGTTTGCTTGCATGGTAAGCTCCTTTTATTCTGCTTCGGCGGCGGCCACTTCCGCGGCGGTAGGCTCAGCCTTGACTTCATCCTTGTAGGTGATAAAGGTGATGACAAATGATGAACAGCAGACAAACCAGGCTGCGCAGCTGCTGCACGGCCCACCAGATCAGCGCCCAGAACGCCGCGTCTACTGCCAACACGGCCAGCAGCGCCAGCAGGGCGCGCAGTTGTCTTTTCACTTGTCCAGCCTCCTTTCCCAGCAGTAGCGGTAGCCGTCCGGCGCTATGCCTGGGCGGTTTTTGTTTTTTTCGTTACAGGCGCGGCGGATTGTTGTAGCTGCGCAGCTTGTCGCCGCTGCTGCGGCGTAGCTGCTGCGGTATATGGCTATAACCTCGTCCGTTCGTGGGTCGATTTTTACCACCGTGTCCGCGTCGTGGTGGCGGTAGCTGTTCAGTCCTTTCTGGCGGCGCGTCACCGGGCGGAGGTTCCAGTAGGCGTAATTCCTGCCCGATCCGTCCTTATGCTCCAGCACAGTGCCGGGCGGCAAATTTCGGAAATACGCCGCCCGCATGAGGCCGCCCGCTGTTTTTTTTACGTTTCTGCCGTCCGGCGTGCGCAGGGTGTAGGCCCAGCCGCTGCCGTTCCTCTGGCCTTGCAGCTGTTCGTCTTTATGTTTCCAGCGTCGCCATACCGTACCGTCTATGCGGATGTAGTAGCGCCCGCCAAAGCCTGGTATATCCACCTGTTGCGGGACGGCAGACCGGGCTGGCTTGCCGCCGTCCATGTAGCTGTCGCGTGCTGGCATATCAGCCCGCCGTCTTTTCCAGCGGGCACTGGGCGCACACGTCGTCCAGCTCGTCCTGGTCTTTCAAAACGTGCGGGTTCATGCAGCGCTCACAGAGCGCGGCGCGGTCTGCGTCGTCCAGCAGCTGGCGGCGTACCTTGTGCAGCGTGGCAGCAGCGCAGCGCAGGAGGCCGCGATCTCTGGCCCGCTTTATTTTGGAGCCGTTCACAAGGTTTAGCAGATCGCGCTCCAGAGCGGCCAGGGCGGCGGCGTCGGTGCGGGTGTTGCGCAGCTCCTGGCGGTTCATGTCGGCCAGCAGTATGTCAATTTTGCGCTGGTTCTCTGCGGCCATGGCCTGGGCCTCTGCGACGGCTTTCTCGTATTCGTCCATGTTTTTCTCCCTGTTTCGGCCCTCCCTGGGCCATCATCGGTGGGGCGGATCAGCCCCAGACAGGCGGCGGGCAGCTGGCCCGCCGGGGTTGTTTATTCCTGGCTTTCAGCCGGGCGTGGTTCGTAGTCGTCGCACTCTTGGACTTTGTCGTATTCGTCCGTTTTCCTTGCGTGGCGGCGCAACAGGTCGCAGCAGAGCCAATACACATCACTTCTGTGTTTGCAATCTTTGCAAATGTCTTTATTTTCCATCATGTCGGCCCCCTTGTGTGTTCTGCCGGGCTACCAGATAGCCCAGCACAAACTGCTGCTTATCCGGGCGCAGGGCCTCAAATTTCTGCGCGGTTTCGCGGATCAGTTTCTGCTTTTCGTTCATACTTTCCTCCAGTCAATGTCGTTCGGCAGCCGGATAAATCGGCAGCCAGCTGCCGGGCCTTTCTTTCTTACCGTCTGGCGTGTAATGGCGTCGTGTGCCGTGGCGGTGCTTGTGTGTGCCCATCTACTCAAATCTTGGATATTGTCGAACACTGCCACCGGCAGCTCGTACTTGTCCGCAGTTACAGCCATGTATCGCGGTGGGATTCTGTCGTATTCGTCCTGTTGCCAGTCCAGCCCCTCCGGCTCTGGGGCCATCACGGGCGGGCCTCCAGTTCTACCACGCGCAGGGCGGCGGCCTTTTCCGGGTTGTACAGGTTCAGCCCGCGCCGTGTATTTGCCAGGGCGGCCTGGGCCAGTGCCAGGGAGCTGTGGCGGCTTTGCAGCTGCCACTTTTTGCCCGCGCCAGGCTTTGCCGGGTAGACTATTGTAAAACGGAGGCTTTTCTAATGGATATTTCTCAAAATCATGTAAGTTACGATGAATCCCAGCATACGTTAACGGTAACAACATTCTATAATGAAAGAACCTTTTTAACCCTATGCTTTGAAAAAATACTGTTCCATAAAAGGCCCTCTATTCCGGGCACAACGAATGGAATTCGGAATTCCCATTACAATTTTTGGAAAATCGAGCTTTTTATATTATTCGGCTGTGTATCTTTGCGTTTTCTCATAAATCTAATAAACGGTCAATTCGCTCCCCGGTATCCGCTGATTGTAATCTTTCTAATCTTTCTTTTCTTTTGGGGTGGCGATGTTCTGATTAGTTTTGCCACGCTACTCCTATCGCCGGTATTCCTTTCACCTCTCGTCAAAAACACACAGTCAGGACAAATCGTTCGCACGGTACGGAATGCTTTTGCACTACATCCCACCTATGAGCAAACGGTAACAATCACGCCAGACGGAATCAGCCCTGACATGATTTATCTTCCACCTGATAATGCAAACTCTATCACTCACCCGGATTCATTTATACATTTCCAAGTGAAAAATGATGGCATTTTTTTAATTACATATTATCCTCATTTTTCAAATAATAAGGTTAAATTCTATGTTCCTATTTTTAGTCAAAGTTACCACTTTCCAAAATCAATGTATACCCCGCATGATTGGGACGTACTTCTTTCCTCTTTCAAAGCCCTTGGGTACTCCAACAGCTAGTGCATCCGCTTTTACATTCTAAAAACAGCCGCAAAACCCAATGTGATTTTGCGGCCGTTTTCATGTTGTATGTAAAATTTATGTTGATATATTTAGGTGCCTTACACAAGTCCTACCATAAATGTTCCTAGCATTTTCAAAACCATCGCAATCATTATGCTTGCTGTAACAGCAACGACACCATCCAGAGCTGTACTCCGCACTTTCTCATCCAAAAGTGTACTCATTACAGCTAGACAACATCCTTGGACGTAACTGGTCCCAGTTCCGGAGCCGAT
>UMCX01006118.1_pt1 | contig 16058 bp, 9 predicted proteins | sample 1964341 | NCBI WGS metagenome assembly UMCX01 (sample SAMEA4835979, study PRJEB28245) | human gut metagenome | biome: gut microbiome; material: fecal sample | place: Denmark | collected 2008
CATCGCCAGCATCCACGCCTGATAGTAGGGGGCCAGATAGCGGTCATAGTCCTTGAGAGCCAGTCCCTCCAGGTCGGAGAAGTTGTAGTTGTACAGAATCAGATGGAACAGATACAGCGCCGCAAAGCAGAACGCAAACCCCAGATGCGCGGCCAGCACGCGGCGGCGCGGTGCGCCCCTGTCAGCGGCCAGCCATGCCGCGGCGGCGACCATCGTAATGGCAGCCACAGCCATGATGCCGCCGCCCAAAAGGCAGATGCGCCGCGTAAAGAACGCGCTGCCCATGGCGGCCATGATCTGCGCGAACTTTTCGGTGCGGCCCATGCCCAGCAGCTGCTTTACGCCGCCGACCAATACCGCGCCGTAGCTCAGGCCCTCACTGCCGACGCTCGCGGCGGTGTCCGCCGTGGGGGTGACAGCCGCCGTGTAGCGGCCCCAGCTTGAAAACGCCGCCAGCACGATAACAGCCAGTGCGCCCGCCCGGAGCAGAGCCTTCGGGAACGCCTTTCTGCAGGGCTCGTCTGCGGCCAGCCACAGATCCAGCCCGATCAGGAATGCCGTGATCAGCCCGTAGGCAAAGCAGATGTCCTTGGTCAGCGTCAGCACGGCCAGCGGCAGCGCAACAAGCCAGTAGGCAATTTTGCGGCGTCCCACCGCGAAATACAGGCAGAGCGTGCCGCCGAACAGCATCGCCAGAGGCAGGTCTGCCATGGCGTTGACGTACTGCGCTGCGTAGCTGCCCGTGGGCGTGGCCGAGAAGAAAAACGGCAGCAGAAACCCCGCCGCAAACACGAGCACGCCGCCCGCCCAGCGCTCTCGCGGCAGGGCGGACGCAGCGGCCAGACAGGCAAGCGCCAGCGTGTCAATGGCGGCCAGACAGGCCCACTCGGCCCAAGGGCCGAAGGGCTGGAACAAAAATGTGATCAGACTCGTTGCCGGGTAGGTGAAGGACGCCTTCAGGTTGACCGGGTCGGCCACATAGAATGCGCCGCGCTCCACGACCATCTTGGGGGCAAGGCCCCATGCCGTGAACTCATCCCACTGGGTAAACATCGGCTGCTGTACACAGAACAGCAGCCAGATAAACGCAGCACCGCCTAAAAACAGCGTGAAACCGGGGACGGAGGCCGCTCTTTTCCAGGCAGCGGCCACCCTGGCGGGACGGTATTGCACAAGCCCGACGACCCACACGGCGGCCAGCGCCAGCAGTACAGCCACAGCGCCAACGCGCAGGAAACCCGCGACCCCGCAGAGATACAGCACGACCACCGCGCCGCTCAATACCGGTAGCGGCAGCAAGGCGGGGGAGAGGGTAAACCGCTCCGCCAGAATCGCACAGGCCCCGCAGAGCAGAAGCAGCAGCGCAAGGGCGTAGAGTAGATGCAGCATGGGCGTGAGCCTCCTTTCGTGTTGTGGTAAGCCTTCCCCCGTGGGGGAAGGTTGCCCGTAGGGCCGGATGAGGGGCGGCCTTGCCATAATTGCCCGTGAACGGCGTGCCGGAGCACACCCGCCCCTCATCAGTCACCTTCGGTGACAGCTTCTCCCCCGAAGGGAGAAGCCTTTTCTTTACTTATAAATCGTATACACCGGTCCCACAAAGTAATGCTGGAACAAAAGCACGGCCCCGGCAAACGCATACCAGCCGCACAGCGTTGCCGCCAGCGCCTCGCCCTTGGCCGCGGTCAGCCGCGGGGCCAGCACCCGCCGCAGCACAGCCGCCGCGGCCAGCACCAGCAGCAGCCAGACCGGCAGGAAATACCGCGTCTGCAAGCCGACGATGCGCACCATGCCCACCGGCGTGTAGGTGATGTACATGGCGGTCATCGCGCCCACGGCGTAGACCAGGCCGAACACGCCCAGCCAGCCCATGCGGCGTCGGCCCAGCGTGTCGGTCTGCGCGGTGCAGAGCATCGCCGCCGCCAGCAGCACCGGCGGTGCGGTGATGCTGATAAACGCAATCGGCATATCCTTCCAGCCGAACAGCCCCAGTTGGCCGAGGAACCCGTCGTTCTCATACAGTGTGCCCAGCAAAACCGCGATATAACGCAGCGGATTTTTCAAAACAAACAGCAGCTGCGCACCGCCGTTCACGGTGGTGCCGCCCTGGCGGGCAATCGCGCCGTAGTTGTGGCGCAAAAGCGTGCCGTACTGCTCCACACCGAGGGTCAGCGCCAGTGCGCCCGCAGCGGTCAGTACGGCGTACACGGCGCGGCTGAAACGCACCTTCCACTCGGATTTCCGTAAAATCAGCGGCAGCACGACCCACAGCAGATTGATATACGGCTTGGTGCCGTTGGCGAACACGCAGGCCAGCGCATAAAAAAACGCCGTCTTATCGTTCCATTCGTCCCGCGTCAGCAGGGCCAGCATGAGGTAATAGCAGCCCAAAAGCGTCGCGTCGTAGCTCAGCGACGCACCCATGTAGAGCGACATCGGCATAAGCATAATGCACAAAAACGCAGGTCTGCATTTGTGCGCACTGCGCAGCGCTGCATAGCACAGCGCCGTGTAGGCCAGCAGGTTCACGAGCCGCCCGCCGTACAGGCAGCCCAGTGCGCCAAGCTCAAACAGCCGCGCCAGTGCCATGCCCAGCGCACCGGGCAAAAACGGCAAAATCAGAAAGCTGACCGGCTCGGTCACACGCTGCGGCACAGAGTCCCTATACAACCAGGTAAGATACTGTTCAAAACTGTCCCGGATGCTCTCCACCCGGCCATCCTTGCCGTACTGTTTCAGCGCGTACCCGGCGGAGTTGAACGGCTGTTCGGCGTGGGTGTCGGGGTCGGTGCCCAGCCCTGCCGAGGTGTGCGCGTTGACCCACGCGCCGGGGAACGCCGCAACAAGCTCGTCCACGTCCTCGGGGTAGCCGCGCTGGGCATCAAAATCGAACCGGCCCATGGATATAGCGTAGGTGCGAAGATAATGGTCGGTCTCGTCGGGGGTCTGCATCGGCGGGTTGGCAAAGGCGAACAGCACGCCGCACAGCAGAATGCACGCCGCGCCCTTTTTGGCAAAGTCCCTGACCCGCCGCAGCGCCAGCGCCGCCGCACCGGCCAGCACGGCCAGCCCCACGCAAAGGCCGGTCACGCCCGCCGCAGATACGCCGCGGGCGTCCAGCCCATAGAACACGCGCCAGTAGTAGCTGACGACGACGCCCAGCGAGGCGCAGACCGCCAACACGAAAGCCCACCGGGCGGCGGGCTGCTGCACGGTGGGTAGGGACAACTTCTTTTTGGAAACGTTTGACATAAAATCAGATTCCTGTAGGGGCGAGGCATGCCTCGCCCGGCTGTTCGCCGCGCCGCAAGGTATCCGGCTTGGCAAGGTCGGGGGCCGGGCGTACCCGGCCCCTACAGTGCATGAAAAATCTGCGATGTTACAGAATATACTGCCCGACCTTGTACTGATCCAGGTTGCCGCGCAGGAACTCGATGGTCGCAGCCAGGCCCTGCTCAAAGGTGTACTGGGGCGCCCAGCCGGTCAGCTCACGCAGCTTGGTGGAATCGCCCAGCAGGCGGTTTACCTCGCTCTTTTCGGGGCGCAGACGCTCGGCCTCGCAGACGATCTTGGCGTTCGGGTTGATCTGGGCGATCAGCTCGTTGGCCAGATCACCGATGGAATGCTCAACGCCCGTCGCAATGTTCAGCTCCTGGCCAATCGCGGCGTCGCAGTCGGCAATCGTCATAAAGCCGTTGGCCGTGTCCTTGACATAGTTGAAGTCGCGGGTCGGGGTCAGGCTGCCGAGCTTGATCTCGGTCTGACCGGCCAGCAGCTGGGTGATGATGGTCGGGATAATGGCACGTCCGCTCTGGCGCGGGCCGTAGGTGTTGAACGGACGCACGATAGTGACGGGCAGGTCAAAGCTGCGGTAGAAGCTCTCGGCCAGGCGGTCCGCGCCGATTTTGGTGGCGGAGTAGGGGCTCTGGCCCTGGAACGGGTGCTTCTCGTCGATGGGCACGTACTGCGCCGTGCCGTAGACCTCGCTGGTGGAGGTGACGAGCACGCGCTGGGTGTCCAGCTCACGCGCGGCGTTCAGCACGTTCAGCGTGCCCTTGATGTTGGTGTCCACGTAGCTGTCCGGGCTGTGGTAGGAGAAGGGGATCGCGATGAGCGCGGCCAGATGGAACACGCGCTCCTGCCCGCGCATGGCGGTGCGCACGCCGTTGGGGTCGCGCACGTCGCCCATGAAGATGTCGATTTCGCTGCGGATCTCCGGCGGCAGGGTGTCGATCCAGCCCAGCGAGCCAAAGGAATTGTACAGACAGAACGCGCGGACCTTTTCGCCGCGCTTGACGAGTTCTTCGGTCAGGTGGCTGCCAATAAAGCCGTCTGCGCCGGTGACCATAACGGTGTGTGCCATTGCTTGCTCCTTTTTAAAAAGGGGACAGTGCCCCATATTTCAACTTTATTACAAAACAGTATAACCGATTTCGGGGAAGATTTCAACTGTAAGTTATGAATAGTGAATGGGCGGCTGCACGAACGCGGCCCTCATCAGTCAGCGGCCCCGTCCGCTGACTGATGAGGGCAAACCTCGCCTTACAGCCCGTTTACAGTTTTTGCAAAAAATCCCTATTTTCCTATTGACATACGGTTAATTCCGTGTTATCATACAGTCAACCTACAAATCACATAGGTTTATTACAAAAAGCAAGGAGGTGCAAAGTATATGGCTCACGTTTTCGGTGATCTGCTGCGTCAGAACTTCCGCTGTGGCCGAATGCCTAACTCCCGGGCTAATGCAGTCCGGGCGCGGGGCAATGCTTTGCACTGCCTGTAAAACCGGCGCCGCACTGCATATTCTGCCCGGGAGTTGTACCAAAACGACCCCCGGCTTTTCTTTTACAAAAAAACAGAAATAAAACAGAAATGAGGATTTTATCATGAGCGAGCGTAAACTGCATTTTGAGACCCTTCAGCTGCACGTCGGCCAGGAGCAGGCCGATCCCGTCACCGATTCCCGTGCGGTGCCCATCTACCAGACCACCTCCTATGTGTTCCCCAATTCCCAGAATGCTGCTGACCGCTTTGCCCTGAGGGCCGAGGGCAACATCTACGGCCGCCTGACCAACTCCACCGAGGATGTTTTTGAAAAGCGCATCGCGGCTCTGGAGGGCGGCGTTGCCGCGCTGGCCGTTGCCTCCGGCGCCGCTGCCATCGACTACACCATCCAGGCTTTGGCCCAGAACGGCGGGCACATTGTGGCGCAAAAAACCATCTACGGCGGCACCTCCAACCTGCTGGCCCACACGCTGCCCGCGTTCGGTGTGCAGACGACCTTTGTCAACGCCCATGATCTGGCCGAGGTCGAGGCTGCCATTCAGGACAACACCCGCGCTGTCTATATTGAAACGCTTGGCAACCCCAACGCCGACATCCCCGACATTGACGCCATTGCCGCTATCGCCCACAAGCACAGCATTCCGCTTGTCATCGACAACACCTTCGGCACGCCCTACCTGATCCGCCCGATCGAGCATGGTGCCGACATCGTTGTCCATTCCGCCACCAAGTTTATCGGCGGCCACGGCACCTCTCTGGGCGGCATCATCGTTGACTCCGGCAAGTTTGACTGGAAGGCCAGCGGCAAATTCCCCGCCTTCTCGGAGCCGAACCCCAGTTACCACGGCGTCTGCTTTGCCGAGGCTGCCGGCCCCGCCGCCTTTGTGACCTATGTGCGCGCCGTGATCCTGCGCGATCTGGGCGGCTGCATCAGCCCGTTCAACGCATGGGTGCTGCTGCAGGGTACCGAGACGCTCTCCCTGCGTCTGGACCGCCACAATGAAAACACCAAAAAGGTCGTCGAGTTCCTGACCCACCACCCCAAGGTGGAGAAGGTCAACCACCCCAGCCTGCCCGATCACCCCGACCACGCCCTGTATGAGAAGTACTTCCCCAACGGCGGCGCATCGATCTTCACCTTCAACATTAAGGGCGGCCAGAAGGAGGCCTTCGAGTTCATCGATCATCTGCAGATCTTCTCTCTGCTGGCCAATGTCGCCGATGTCAAGAGCCTTGTAATCCACCCGGCCACCACGACCCACGGCCAACTCTCCGATGCGGAGCTTGCCGATGTAGGCATCGGCCGCAACACGATCCGCCTGTCTATCGGCACCGAGCACGTCGACGACATCATCGCCGATCTGGCACAGGCTCTTGACGCTGTCGAGTAATTTGTAAAGACTTTTAGAGGGAACAGGGATTCTATAGAACACCGCCGCCCGTGGGTTGCAAGCCCCATGGGCGGCGGGTTTTGTTTGCAATTTTTACGGAAGTGTTGTATGCTTTGTAGGGGCCGGGCATGCCCGGCCCGCGGGCTTGCGGTCGGTACCCGCTGCCGGGAAAACTGTAGGGCGGCATGCCCTCATGCCGCCGCCAACCGCGCCATGTGACCCGTTTACGGTACGGCCACGCGGACGCTCACGGCGGGGTGAGGGCACCCCGCCCTACGCATACGAGACAAACGGTGCGCCTGCCGTATTACTGCAGGGCCGGGCATGCCCGGCCCCTACACCGCTACAAGGAAAAATGAAAACATGAATATCATCGAAATCACAGATTTATCCGCCCCCGAGTTGGCTCCTTACACCAAGCTCACCGAGGCCCAGCTGCGCAATAAGCTGGAGCCCGAAAAGGGTATCTTCATCGCCGAAAGCCCCAAGGTCATCGGCACGGCGCTGGACGCCGGGTGCGAACCGCTCTCCTTTTTGATGGAGCGCCGCCAGATCGACGGCCCCGCCGCGGGCGTGCTGGCCCGCTGCCCCGACGCCGCCGTCTACACCGCGGACCGCAGTGTGCTGCAGGCCCTGACCGGCTACGCGCTGACTCGGGGTGTGCTCTGCGCCATGCGCCGTCCGCAGCCGCGCAGCGTCGAGGCGCTGTGCAGAGACGCCCGCCGCGTCGCGGTGCTGGAGGGCATCGTGGATTCCACCAACATCGGGGCCATCTTCCGCGGGGCCGCCGCACTGGGCATGGACGCGGTGCTGCTCTCGCCGTCCTGCTGCGACCCGCTCTGCCGCCGTGCCGTCCGCGTCAGCATGGGCACTGTGTTCCAAGTGCCGTGGGCAACGCTGGGTGACAGCTCTGCCGACTGGCCCGAGGCCGGGATGGCCCGCCTGCACGCGCTCGGCTTTAAAACTGCCGCCATGGCGCTGGACAGCCGCGCCGTCAGCATCGATGACCCCGCGCTGCGCGCCGCGCCGCGCCTTGCCATCGTGCTGGGCACAGAGGGCGACGGCCTGGCCCGCACCACGATTGCCCACTGTGACTACACTGTCATGATCCCCATGCAGCACGGTGTAGACTCACTGAACGTGGCCGCGGCAGGAGCCGTGGCGTTCTGGGAGCTGCGGGCAAGATAATATAGTGTGCCTTCCCCCGCGGGGGAAACCTCAACCGTCAATCTGCCACAAAAATATTACAAAACTTTTACGCCCTGCTGACCGAAACGTCGGCGGGGCTTGTTGTTTTTGACGGAGCAAAATGTTACAATAATTATACAAGCACGCAAAATGCGTGCAATAACAAAAGCGGAGGGTTTCTTCCATGGGCTTCCTGAAAAAATTCACCAGGCAGGAGATCAGCTGGATGATGTACGACTGGGCCAACAGCGCCCACTCGGTCATCGTCGTGACCATCCTGCCCATCTTCTTCGACACCGTTGCGGGCTACACCGCCGACAGCGTGTCCAGCATGTCCACCTGGGGCTTTGCCACCAGCTTGGCTATGGCCATCGTCGCCCTCAGCGCGCCGTTCCTGGGCGTGTTCGGTGACATCCGCGGTATGCGCAAAAAGCTGTTCACGGCATTTCTGCTCATCGGCGTTGTCTCGGTGGCGGGGCTTTCCTTCACGCCGTTCATGGACTTCACCTCCTCGCCGGAGGCGGCGGGCAGGGTCGCGGCGATGGTGCTGGTGCTCTACATCACAAGCACCATCGGCTTTGATGCGTCCTGCATCTACTACGACGCTTTCCTGACCGACGTCACGACGGAGGACCGCATGGACTCGGTCTCGACGCTGGGCTACGGCCTCGGCTATATCGGCGGCTCGACGATCCCCCTGTTGATCTTCCTCATCATGAACGCTGTCGGCGTGCCGATGCTGACCTGCCTCGGGTTCATCTTTGGCCTGACCGCCGTGTGGTGGCTCGTGTTCAGCTTCCCGCTGCTCAAAAACTGTGAGCAGATCTCCGGCAAGCCCTATGAGAAGGGCGACGTGGGAGCCAGCATTAAAAACGTGTTCACGACCATGAAGGAGATCGGCGCGGATAAGCCGATGCTTATTTACATTATATCGTACTTTTTCTACATAGACGGTGTACACACCATCATCAGCATGTCCACAAGCTACGGCACCAACCTGGGGCTGGACTCTGCCGGTATGCTGCTGGCGCTGCTGCTGGTGCAGGTGCTGGGTCTGCCGTTCTGCCTGCTCTACATGAAGCTGGCCGAGAAGTTCGGCGCGCGCACGATGGTCGGCGTCGGCATCTGCGTTTACATGTTTATCTGCGTGTTTGCGTTCTTTATGAACAGCCTGTGGCAGTTCTGGATGCTGGCCGTGCTCTGCGCCACCAGCCAGGGCGGCATTCAGGCGCTGTCCCGCTCGATGTTCGGCAAGCTCATTCCCGATAAGGCCCGCAGCGGCGAGTTCTTCGGCTTCTTTGACATCTTCGGCAAGTTCTCGTCCATCATGGGCCCGGCGCTTGTCGGCTTTGTCAGTGCCTTTACCGCCAACAAAATGCTGGCCGACCAGGGTCTGACCGCCGCCACGGCCACCGCCGAGCAGGTCAATGCCATCAACGCCGCCGCCGGACCGTTCGGCATTTTGTCCGTCATCCTCATCATCATCGTTGGCGCGGTGCTGTACTTCGGCGTCCTGCCGAAGGTCATGACGAATGACGAGAGGAAGATCTGAAGCAGAATGCCTTCCCCCTTGGGGGAAGGTGGCCGAGGCCCCGCCCGAGGTCGGATGAGGGAAGAGTTGCCGGATATTGCCCGTAAGCGGGAAATACCGTAAGCTCTGCCCTCATCAGTCCGCTGCGCGGACAGCTTCCCCCTCGGGGGAAGCCTTTTTGCAAATTTGACTTTTTCCCTTCCACGCAGTACAATTATACCTACGCTGATACGAAAGGGGACCCTACATGCCGGAAGGCTATACCCATGTGCGCACCGCAAAAAAAGCTGCGGAAGCCATCCACTATAAAATTCAGTGCCCGGCGGCGTTTGCGGCGGGTGCCAACGGCCCGGACAGCTTTTTCTGCTTTGAGATCTGGAAAAAGCGCGCCAGGCGCCGCTATGACCTGCCCCGCCTCGGCAACCGTATGCACGAGGAAAAGACCGGCGCGTTCCTGCGCAGCCTTTGTGCCAACGTCAAGACCCGCCCGCAGGTCGAGTACACGCTCGGCTTTTTGAGCCACTACGCCGCGGATACCGTCGTGCATCCGTTCATCTGCGCCATGTGCGCGCCCGGCCAGCCCTACGCGGGCAAGGGCGGGCACGGCTATCTGGAGATCGCGCTCGACTCGACGCTCCACGCCGAGGACACCGGCTCTGCGCTGGTTCCCGTCGATGACGTCAGCCCCCTGCCCACAGGGGAGGAGCTGGCCGACATCACGGCGCTGCTGCACACCTGTCTGCTGGAAACCTACGGCGAGGACATCCCCGTGGAGTACCTGGCCGATGCGTTCTGGCACACCTACAGGCTGCGCGGGCTGTTCCCCAGTAAACACGGCGTGCGCCGGGTGTTCTTCTGGCTCGTGGAGCCGCTGTTCGGCGGGCGCGGCTTCATCACGGGCCACGTCTCGCCGCGCCGGCTGGACAAGCGCCTGCCCGACGACTGGACAGACCCGTTCACCGGCGAGCAGCACGGCGGCGGCCTGTTTGCGCTGCTGCCAAAGGCAGTCTTTCGCAGTGAGCAGTTCATGGGTGCGGCCCTGCTGTACTGGATGAACCGCCTGACCCCCGCTGAATTTGCCGAAAAGCTCGGCAGTATGAGCTATCTGCAGGGCATCGCCACCCCCGAAAGCGACCCTGACACAACAAATCAAACCGAAAAGGAGAACACCGTATGATTCGCATTACCATGCAGAACGGCAAGACCATCGACATTGAGCTGGACCACAGCGCAGCCCCCATCACCTGCGAGAACTTTGAGAAGCTCGTCAAGGACGGCTTTTACAACGGCCTGACCTTCCACCGCATTATTCCCGGCTTCATGATCCAGGGCGGTGACCCGCAGGGCACCGGCATGGGCGGCCCCGGCTGGCACATCAAGGGCGAGTTCCTGCAGAACGGTGTTGCCAACCCCATCAAGCACACCCGCGGTGTCATCAGCATGGCCCGCTCGATGGACCCGAACTCCGCCGGCAGCCAGTTCTTCATCATGCACCAGGATGCCCCGCATCTGGACGGCAGCTACGCCGCCTTTGGCCATGTTGTGAACGGCATTGAGGTCGTCGATGAGATCGCCAACGTTGCCACCGACTGGAACGACAAGCCCCGCACGCCGGTTGTCATGGAAAAGGTCGAGATCGTCTGACAGCAATAAAGAGAGCTATGCCCACGGGCATAGCTCCTTTTTTATTATAAGGCTTCCCCCACAGGGGAAGGCGTTTGATTTCAAATCACATAATCATTCCCCGGCTGGCTGGTGTTCACCAGGTCCGCCAGAGTGATGCCGTCGAAATAGTCGTTGATCATCGTATTCAGCTTGCGCCACATCGGCAGGGTGCGGCACTCGGCCATGCGGCGGCACTCCACGGGGTTCTGCTCCAGGCAGGCCACCGGGGCCAGGCTGCCCTCGCTCAGGCGCAGGATGCTGCCGACGGTGTACTCCTCGGGCGTTTTGGTCAGGCGGTAGCCGCCGGACTTGCCGCGCAGACCGGTCAGGTAGCGCTCCTTGACAAGGCTCTTCACGATGGCCTCCAGATACTTTTCGGAAATTTCCTGCCGTGCGGCGATCTCCTTCAGGGGGATATAGCCGTCGTGCTGGTGCTCGGCAATATCGATCATAACACGCAGCGCATAACGGCCCTTCGTTGAAATCATCATAGTGGTATGCTCCTTACTGTTCTTATAACCTATTATACAGGTTGGTAAATAGGATGGCAACACCTTTTTGCAAAATAATTTTGGAAAATTCCCTATTACCCTATTGACAAACGGGAAAATATGTTGTACAATCCTATCAACCTACAAGAAAGGTATGAATTGATATGCGAAAGGGATTTGTGCCATACGCGCGATGTCGCCGTCATGAGCTGTAAAACCGCGACCGATTTACAAATAAACAGAAATGACGATGGAGGAAACTACCATGAGCAAGATTTATACTTCCGCAGACCAGCTGATCGGTCACACCCCGCTGCTGGAGCTCACCCATATTGAAAACGCCGAGAACCTTGAGGCAAAAATTCTCGCTAAACTGGAATATTTCAACCCCGCCGGCTCCGTCAAGGACCGTATCGCCAGGGCCATGATCGACGACGCTGAGGCCACCGGCAAGCTGAAGCCCGGCTCCGTCATCATCGAGCCGACCTCCGGCAACACCGGTATCGGTCTGGCGTCCGTCGCCGCCGCCCGCGGCTACCGCATCATCATCGTCATGCCTGAGACGATGAGCGTCGAGCGCCGCCAGCTGATGAAGGCCTACGGTGCCGAGCTGGTGCTGACCGACGGTGCCAAGGGCATGAAGGGCGCCATTGCCAAGGCCGACGAGCTGGCGCAGGAGATCCCTAACAGCTTTGTGCCCGGCCAGTTTGTAAACCCGGCCAACCCTGATGCCCACAAGCGCACCACCGGCCCCGAGATCTGGGAGGATACCGACGGCAAGGTCGACATCTTCGTGGCCGGTGTCGGTACGGGCGGCACTGTGACCGGTGTCGGCGAGTACCTGAAGAGCCGGAACCCCAACGTCAAGGTCGTGGCCGTTGAGCCGGCTTCCTCCCCCGTGCTGAGCAAGGGCACTGCGGGCGCGCACAAGATTCAGGGCATCGGTGCAGGCTTTGTGCCCGACGTGCTGAACACCAAGGTCTACGATGAGATCATCCCCGTCACCAACGAGGACGCCTTTGCCACCGGCAAGCAGGTCGGCCACAAGGAGGGTGTGCTGGTCGGCATCTCCTCCGGCGCTGCGATCTGGGCCGCCATCCAGCTGGCCAAGCGCCCCGAGAACAAGGGCAAGACCATCGTGGCCCTGCTGCCCGACACCGGTGACCGTTATCTGTCCACCCCGCTGTTCGCGGACTGATTGCAATAACAGGAAACCTTTGCTATAATAAAGGTACTGTTGCATACGTAGTGAAGGCCGTAGGGGCCGGACATGTCCGGCCCGCAGCTTTTCCGGCAATGCCCTGATAAGGCGAGGCCGCGGGCGAGGCATGCCTCGCCCCTACAACTCAAAAGCAAAAATGTGCAGCACGAAAAAACCGTGCTGCACATTTTTTTAACCAAGGAGGCCCCTATGTCAAATACCCCCGGCGCGTTGATCGCCATGAGCGGCGGCGTGGACAGCACCGTCGCCGCCTACCTGATGAAGCAGGCGGGCTGCCGCTGCATGGGCGCGACCATGCGCCTGTACCAGAATGAGGATCTGGGCCAGAGCGGGTTCCACACCTGCTGCTCGGCGAAGGACGTCGAAGACGCCGCCGAGGTCGCGTTCCAGCTCGACATCCCGTTTGAGGTCGTGAACTACACCGAGGAATTCCGTGAAAAGGTCATTGCCAAGTTCATCGAGACCTACGAGGCGGGCGGCACGCCGAACCCCTGTATCGACTGCAACCGCACGATGAAATTTGACAAAATGCTGGACTTTGCCCGGGAGCACGGTCTGGACTATGTGGTCACAGGCCACTACGCCCGCATCGAGCAGGACCCCGCCACGGGCCGCTGGCTGCTGAAAAAAGCACTGTACACCGATAAAGACCAGAGCTATGTGCTCTACGTTCTGACCCAGGACCAGCTGGCGCACACGAAGTTCCCGCTGGGCGGCATGGACAAACCGTCCATCCGCAAGATCGCCGAGGAGCAGGGCTTCTGCAACGCGCGCAAGCACGACAGCCAAGACATCTGCTTTGTGCCCGACGGCGACTACGTCGGCTTTATGGAGCGCTACACAGGCAAATATTACCCGGACGGCGACTTTTTGGACGTGAACGGCAACGTTGTGGGCCGCCACCACGGCGCGGTGCGCTACACCTGCGGCCAGCGCAAGGGGCTGGGGCTGGCGTTGGGCGCGCCGGTCTACGTCTGCGGCAAGGATATGGAGAAGAACACCGTCACAGTCGGCCCCGAGAGCGAGCTGTTCAAGACGACGCTGATTGCAGGGGACTTCAACTGGATTTCGGTTCCCGAGCGGACCGCCCCCATGCGTGTCAAGGCCAAGGCCCGCTACCGCCAGGTCGAGCAGCCCGCGACGGCCTACCCGCTCGAAAACGGCCTTGTGAAGGTCGTTTTTGACGAGCCCCAGCGCGCCATTACCCGAGGCCAGGCTGTGGTGCTGTATGACGGCGACGTGGTCGTCGGCGGGGGAACGATACTATAAATAATAGATAAAAAATAATAAATAATAAATACGGTGCAGCTGCGGTTTTGCAGCTGCACCGTTGTTTTTATAAAATTACAGCTTCTCCAGCGCCGCCTTCACGCGCTTAACAGTCTCCTCTTTCCCCATCATCGCGGCCAGGTCGGTGCCGCCGCCCGGGGTGCGGGACTTGCCGGAGAGGGCAATGCCCAGCGGGAACAGCAGCCAGCCGTTCTTCTTCTCCATGCTCTCGGCCAGCGTCTTGCACGCCTCAAAGATCGCGTCGCGGGTCCAATCGGTCTGCGCCTCCAGCACGGGCAGCAGGGCGGTCAGGGCCTCCTTCGCGGACTCGGGGGTCGTTTTCTGCTTCTTGTTGCGGTACATCTCAGCGTCAATGGGCAGCACGGCGTCAAAGAAGTCGAGCTGCGGCGGGATGTCCTCCAGAACCTCGCAGCGGGGCTGCAGGTTAGCACAGAGCAGGTCACGGTCAATGCTGCAGTGTACAGCGCTGTCGATGAACGGGTCGGCCAGGCGGCGGAACTCCTCAGCAGGCAGGGCACGGATGTAGGCAGCGTTGATGGCACGCAGCTTCAGCGGGTCAAAGATGGCCGGGGACTTGGAAATGCGGGCCGGATCCCAGATCTTGATCATCTCGTCCAGAGAGAAAATCTCCTGCTCGCCCTCGGGGGCCCAGCCCAGCAGCAGCAGATAGTTCAGCACGGCGGCGGGCAGATAGCCCTTCGCCACGAGGTCCTGATAGCTGGCATCGCCGTTGCGCTTCGACAGCTTGTTCTGCGCGTCCTTCATGACGGGCGGGCAGTGGATGTAGACGGGCTTCTCCCAGCCGAACGCATCGTACAGCAGGTTGTACTTCGGCGTCGAGGACAGATACTCGCTGCCGCGGATGACATGGGTAATGCCCATCAGGTGGTCGTCCACGACGTTCGCAAAGTTGTAGGTCGGCATACCGTCGGTCTTGATCAAAATCTGGTCGTCCAGCTCCCTGACATCGACTTCGATATGACCGTAGACAACATCGTCAAAGCCCGCCACGCCGCTCTCGGGAATCTTCTGGCGGATGACATAGGGCTCGCCCGCGGCCAGCTTGGCGGCAACTTCCTCGGCGGACAGGTGGCGGCAGTGGCCGTCGTAGTGGGTCATTTCGCCCGCAGCGCGCTGGGCCTCGTGCATTTCGTTCAGGCGCTCCTCGGTGCAGAAGCAGTAGTAGGCCTTGCCCGCCTTGACAAGCTGCTCGGCGTACTGCTTGAACATACCCATGCGCTGGCTCTGCACGTAGGGGCCGACGGGACCGCCCACGTCGGGGCCCTCGTCCCAGGTCAGGCCGGTAGCCTTGAGCGTGCCGTAGATGATGTCGGTAGCGCCCTCGACCAGGCGGCCCTGGTCGGTGTCCTCAATGCGCAGGATGAAGGTACCGCCGTTATGGCGGGCCTGCAGATAGGTGTACAGTGCGGTGCGCAGGTTGCCGACGTGCATATAGCCTGTGGGCGACGGCGCAAAACGGGTGCGGACGGTAGACATAGTTATTACCCCTTTTTATAGATAAAAGATAATAGATAAAAGATAATAAATAAGGTGCGGGCGCGGCCCGCCGAAATCATTATAAAACGTGGGACTATGCGGTGTCAACGGGAAAAGCACACCGTAGGGGCCGGGCATGCCCGGCCCGCAGCAAAAAGGCAGGAGCGCACTTGCGGGAAAGTGCAGGGCCGGACATGTCCGGCCCCTACCGCGAGGATTTTACACCAAAAACTCCTCAAACCGATGCAAATCGTCAATTTTGACTGTGCCGCGGTAATACACGCCATCCTCGCGGTATTCCTCCGCGGCGACGCTGCCGCGGCTGCGGAGAATGTCCGCCAGCGCCAGCTTGTCATAGGGCAGCACGATCTCGATCGTGCGCACGCGGTGGTTCAGCACCTCGTCGAGCTTTGCCAGCAGTGCGGGCAGACCGTAGCCGGTTTTCGCGCTCGTCAGCAGGATGTCCGGGTCAAAGGCCACGGTGTTGGCGGTGTCGCACTTGTTGTAGACGACCAGTTGGGGGATGTCCGCGCAGTCGAGGCTGCCCAGCACCTCATCGGTCACGGCCAGCTGTTCGGCGGCCTGTGCGTCGCCCGCGTCGGCCACCTTGACGATGACATCCGCGAACGCGGCCTCCTCCAGCGTGGATTTGAACGCCTCCACCAGATGGTGCGGCAGGCGGCTGACAAAGCCGACGGTATCCACCAGAATAATTTGCAGACCGCTGGGCAGGACCAGCTTGCGGGCCGTCGGGTCCAGCGTCGCAAACAGCATGTCGGCTTCAAAAATCTGCTCGCCGCACAGCGCGTTCAGCAGGCTCGACTTGCCGACGTTCGTGTAGCCGACCAGCGCGACCACAGGCACATTGTTCTTCTGCCGTGCCCGGCGGGTCTCGCCGCGGCGCTTTTCCAGCTCCTTTAAGCGGCCCTCGAGATGCTCAATGCGGTGGTGCAGATGGCGGCGGTCCAGCTCGAGCTTTGTCTCACCGGCGCCGCGGCGGG
>UMCX01093125.1_pt1 | contig 15848 bp, 10 predicted proteins | sample 1964341 | NCBI WGS metagenome assembly UMCX01 (sample SAMEA4835979, study PRJEB28245) | human gut metagenome | biome: gut microbiome; material: fecal sample | place: Denmark | collected 2008
CCATTTAGGAATAATTCCGCGAGCAGATCGATAATGCCGGAACCGCAGATGCCCTTTGGCTTACCCTCTCCGATTACATGGCACTGGATTTTCCCGTCTTCTATTTTTACCGTATCAACAGCGCCTTCTGCTGCTCGCATGCCGGTTTTGACCACGCCGCCCTCGAGCGCCGGACCGGCAGCGCCTGCGCCGCAGAGCAGAAATTCCCGGTTTCCGACGACAAGCTCGCCGTTCGTTCCGATATCAAAAAAGACGCTGATCGTTTCTTTTTTATAGAGTTCCGTTGCGATCATACCGCTTAATATATCACCGCCCAGGTAATTGGATTTTCCCGGCGCGCAGTAGACACATCCCTTCATGGGAAATCCCATCTCTTTCGCCGGAAGGAATCCGACGCGGTCTGCGCGCACGGCGTACGGGGATGAAAAGACGCAGAACGGATCCAGTCCCAGCAGGAAATGGATCATCGTTGTGTTGCCGGATACGACCATTGAGAGAACATCCGACGGCGCAATTCCTGTCTTTTGGCGAAGTTTTTCAAAGAGCAGTGTAAATGTCTCCATCGTACACGCACGGATGTCCTGCAGTACCTCCGGTTTATCCTTACAGGCAAAGATTCTCGTCAGAATATCGGTTCCATAGGCAGTCTGGCGGTTGTATTCGCTCTCTTCGGCAAGCACGGTACCGTCGCTGCAGTTTACCAAGCGCACAACGACGGTCGTACTTCCAAGATCAGCGGCATAGCCGTAATGCTCTGCTGCTGTATCGCCCGCTTCCAGATCAACCGCCTGCCAGATGCTTCCATTCCATGCGAGGGAAACCGTTATGTTATAGTCTGCCTCATCGCAGATGGGATACAGTTTCTGCAGCGCTGGAAGGGTAAATGATGCGGTGATTCCTTTCTCTTTTAATGCATCCAGTATCCGCATCTGGCTGGAGCGGGCGTCCTCCTCCGTCGGCGGGACCAACTCCAGATACTGTTTCTGTGTTATTCCTCTATTCATTATTACTTCCTCATTTCCTGATCATTTTTCTGTTTCTTATTGTAGCACTTTTCTCTTTTCCAGAGAACTTATTTTTTTCACATTTTTACTACATTTCCATCACAGATTCCCATTATACTGCAAAGCATAGAAACAAAAAAGGAAGCAAACAAAACCGGAAGCCGGTTCCGGAACACAGTTTAAAATACAGATACCAGAAAGGAAGTATTTATTATGATGGACTACAGAAACAACTACAATAACGAAAACGAAACCAATAATGAGAACATGATGGCAGCAGAGCAGAACAGCTTCAACGGAAAGAAACCTTCTTCCAAAAATAAAAAAGCTGCTAAGCTTGCAAAGAAAATCGGAGCCATCGCCTTAAGCGCAGTTCTGTTCGGCGGTGTTGCCGGCGGTACCTTCCAGGCAGTCAACCACTTTGCCGGAAGCACGACAGCCGCTGCAACAACCACTGCACAGCAGACGACTTCCAACAGCAGCCTCTTAAAAGCCGCTGCCACATCCTCAAGCTCCACTTCCACCGGAACGATGGATGTTTCCACGATTGCGAAAAACGCAATGCCGTCGATCGTCTCCATCACAAACCAGTCCGTACAGGAAGTACAGAACTACTTCAGCATGTTCGGTTACGGTGCCCAGACTCCGCAGACCGAGGAGACCACAAGCTGCGGTTCCGGTATCATCATCGGAAAGAATGACACCGAGCTTCTGATCGTCACCAATAACCATGTAGTAGAAGATGCCGATACTCTTTCTGTTAGTTTTGTAAACAATCAGGTCTGCAAGGCAAATATCAAAGGTACCGATGCCGATAACGATCTTGCCGTCATCGCCGTTCCGCTCTCCGAGATCCCGGATGACACGATGAGCAGCATCGCTGTTGCCACGATGGGCGATTCTGATTCCGTTGAGGTCGGCGAGCAGGTCGTTGCGATCGGCAACGCACTCGGCTACGGCCAGTCCGTTACGACCGGTATCATCAGTGCTGCAAACCGTGTGATCGACAGCGATTCCTCTTCTGACGGAAGCTCCGATGGAACAACGGCAGATACTTCTTCCACTGATACAACCGGAAAGACCTACTTACAGACCGATGCAGCCATCAACCCTGGCAACAGCGGCGGCGCTCTTCTGAACATGAACGGAGAGGTCATCGGTATCAACTCCGCAAAACTTGCTTCTACAGAGGTAGAGGGCATGGGCTATACAATCCCGATCTCCCGTGTTTCCGATATCATTGAAAATCTGATGAATGAGCAGACCAGAACAAAGGTTGCCGCAGAAGATCAGGGAACGATCGGCATCAAATGCCTCGATGTCAGCAGCCAGATCCAGCAGGCATACAATATGCCGGCCGGCATCTATATCTCCGAAGTAACCTCCGGCGGTGCCGCTGAAAATGCAGGTCTGAAATCCGGATACGTTCTGACCAGCTTTGACGGACATTCCATCACCTCCACCAGCGAGCTGAAATCCCTGCTGCAGTATTACTCTGCCGGCGAAACCGTTGAGGTGGAAGTACAGGTTCCAGACAACGGATCCTATGAGACAAAGACCTTCTCCCTGACCCTCGGAACGAGCACCAGCTCTTCAGATGCTCAGCAGAGCGATTCCCAGCAGAATGCGGGTTCATCCCGCTCTGCAGAGGGTGGAAATACCCTGACCTCCGCTACTCCTTCGATCTGACTGCCCGCTCTCCCGTGAAAGAAATCCATAAATAAAAAACATCATAAGCATGAAAGAAAGGCCCCGAAACATAACTCCAATGTTTCGGGGCCTTTCTCCTATTCTCTTAATCCATTTCTTATTTTTCTGCTCCTGCAACTGCCTCGCGGGCTGCTTTCTCTTCCGGATCTTCATCCAGAATGGAGAATGCAATATTGGTTGCATGGTCCGCGACACGCTCGAGTCCGGATACAAGATCGGAGAAGATCATGCCGGCTTCCGGCGTACATTCGTTGCGGGTCAGACGCTCTACATGCTTCTGCTGCAGATCCCGCTCCTCCTGATCAATGGAATTTTCAATATCAATGATCTCCTGCAGGTGCTGCAGATCATTCTTTGCAAACATTTCGATCGACTCATCGAGAATTTTTAATACCATATCCAGCATCTCGGAAAGATCCAGTTCGCCCTGTTTGCTGAAGGTCACATTGTCATTCGTCATCTGCACAGCAGAATCTGCGACATTCTCGGCATGATCACCAATCCGCTCGATATCATTGACCACATGGAACAGCGCACCGATGCGCATAACGTCTGATGTCGGCAGCGATGCCTGATTTAAGTGAACCAGATAGTTCGTAATCTCTTTGTTCAGGAAATTAATATTTTCCTCGACACGGTAGACCTCGTCGATTTCTTTCTGATCGCGGGTCACCAGCGTATTCATCGCGCGAATCAGGTTGGTCTCTGCCATCTGTGCCATACGCTCCATCTCACGGACAGCCTGCAGAACTGCAGTCGTCGGGGACATCGCGTGTTTCGAGCTGATGTAGGCAAGCTCGAACTTTTTGTCTTCCTCGTCATTTCCGCGGATGATAAAGTACGTTGCCTTCACCAGAAGCGGGGTAAACGGCAGCATCAGGAGTACCTGGCATACTTTGATGATCGAGTTTGCATTTGCGATCATACGGCCTGCTTCGTTTCCGGAAATACCCATAAAGAAGTCAACTACCTGATTTCCAAACAGCAGGAAAATAATGGAGCAGACAATCGTTCCGGAGATGTTGAACAGCAGGTGGACACATGCCGCACGTTTTGCATCTTTTTTGCAGCCGAAGCTGGCAAGAATAGCGGACATCGTACATCCGATGTTGCATCCAAGCATCATAAACAGACAGATCGGAAGTCCCATCAAGCCCTCTCTTGCAAGAAGCATGATGATTCCGACCGTTGCAGAGTTACTCTGCAGAATCGCGGTAGCCACCCAGCCGACTAAGAACGCAAGAAACGGATTCGTCAGGGATCCGAGGGCGTTGACGACTGCCGGGATCTCTTTTGCTTCGTTCAGGGCTCCTGAGATACCGGAGATACCCATAAACAGAATACCAAATCCCAAGATAACCTCGCCGAGACGGCTGATCGTCAGATTGTTCTTTACGAACATAACCATCAGAACACCGATGATGACAAACAGCGGCGCGATATCCGCAAGGTCAAACGCAATCAGCTGTCCGGTAACTGTCGTACCGATGTTTGCTCCGAGGATAATTCCAGGAGCCTGTGCCAGTTTCATCAGACCGGAGTTTACGAAGCTGACCACCATAACGGTTGTAGCGTTGGAGGACTGAATCAGCGCGGTAAAGAAAATACCGACCAGAAGACCGATCACACGGTTCTTCGTAAATACCTCCAGAATGCTTCTCATCTTGGATCCGGCAACCTTCTGCAGTCCTTCACTCATCAGCTTCATTCCATATAAGAAGAAGCCCAGACCGCCCATCAAAGACACTATTACACTCATATTCTTTTTTCTTCCTTGTCTTTTTCTGATGTCTTTTCAAAATCCCTGTCAAAGTATTTTCGTGTTTTGGTCTCAATATTTTACATTTACTTAACGCAGATTTTACAAGACACCTTTTTTATCATAAAAGAAATCATGACATTTGTCTATAGAAAAATTAAAAATTTCGACAAGAAATTTTCAGATTCTTTTCGTTTCTTTCTTGCATTCTACTTGATAATATTGTAACATTTAGGATGTTTCCATATTATGAGGCGACATTTCCGCCTACAAAATTCAAAAGGAGAGAAAACTATGGAAAAGTTTAGCAAGCTGATGGAAAACACATTCAAGCTGCGGGAAAATGGAACAACGGTCAAAACCGAGATCATCGCCGGTGTCACCACGTTCATGACGATGGCGTACATTCTTGCCGTCAACCCGAACATCCTTTCCTCCACCGGCATGGACCACGGCGCTGTCTTTACCGCAACGGCTCTGGCAGCCTTCCTTGGCACCCTGCTCATGGCACTTTTCGCCAATTATCCATTCGCTCTGGCACCAGGAATGGGCCTCAACGCCTATTTCGCCTACACCGTTGTTCTCGGCTACGGATATAGCTGGCAGGCAGCCCTGACCGCCGTTTTTGCAGAAGGTATCATCTTTATTGTACTTTCTCTGACCAACGTCCGTGAGGCGATCTTCAACTCCATTCCGGTCAGCCTGAAATCTGCAGTCAGCGTCGGCATCGGTCTGTTCATCGCATTCATCGGACTTCAGAATGCAAAAATTGTACTGCCGAACTCTTCAACCGTGGCAGGCCTCTATTCCCTGTCTTCCTACAATGCCAACCTGCAGTCTGCAGCCACATTAAACGGAACCGAGTATGTGGCAGGAACGTTTAACGATGTCGGAATCACCGTTCTGCTCGCAGTCATCGGTGTTATCCTCACCGCCGTTCTTGTCGTACGCAATGTAAAGGGAAACATCCTCTGGGGAATTCTTGCAACCTGGATCCTCGGCATGATCTGCCAGGCATGCGGTCTCTACGTTCCGAACCCGGCAAACGGCTTCTACAGCCTGTTCCCGGATTTTTCCAGCGGACTTTCCATTCCAAGCCTTGCCCCGATTTTCGGAAAACTGGATTTCTCCATTCTGAAAACAGGCGAGTTCTTCGTGATCATGTTTGCATTCCTGTTTGTCGATATGTTTGATACCATCGGAACTCTGATCGGTGTATCTTCCAAGGCAAACATGCTCGACAAAAACGGAAAACTTCCGCGCATCAAGGGCGCGCTGATGGCAGATGCTGTTGCTACCTGCGCAGGTGCTGTTCTTGGTACTTCTACCACAACAACTTTCGTTGAGAGTGCTTCCGGCGTTTCCGAAGGCGGCCGTACCGGTCTTACCGCTGTTACCACTGCAATCCTCTTCGGCCTCGCTCTGTTCCTCTCCCCGATCTTCCTTGCCATCCCGTCCTTTGCAACGGCTCCGGCACTGATCGTGGTAGGCTTCTACATGCTGACCAACGTAGTCAACATTGATTTCAGCGATCTTTCCGAGGCGATTCCGTGCTACATCTGCATCGGAGCTATGCCGTTCTTCTACAGCATTTCCGAAGGTATTGCCATGGGAGTTATCTCCTACGTTGCAATCCAGATCCTGAGCGGAAAAGCAAAAGAAAAAAAGATCAGCGTGATCATGTACATCCTGGCTGTTCTGTTTATCTTAAAATACCTTCTTCTGTAATGGCTTTTTAACGATACAGAACCGCATAAAAAGGCTCCTGTCCCACAGATTTTATTCTGTGAAACAGGAGCTCTTTTTATGCTCTGAATCAAAAATTTTTATTCTGCCAGGGTCCTGTAAAAGCAGGTGCGGTTTCCGGTGTGGCACGCTGCGCCGACCTGTTCTACTTTGGCAAGGATTGTATCGTTGTCGCAGTCGATCAGAAGCTGTTTTACATACTGCACATGGCCGGAGCTCAGTCCCTTCGTCCAGAGCTCATTGCGGCTTCTGCTCCAGTACGTCATTTTTCCAAGGCGCAGTGTCGTCTCAAACGCTTCTTCATTCATGTAGGCGAGCATCAGCACTTCGTCATTTTCCGCATCCTGTACAACAACCGGAACCATGCCGTCGCTGTTTGTCTTAAAATCCGCCCAGGTAAAATCACATTTTAATGCTTGTTTCATCTCTTGTTCTCCTCTTTTTCTGCTCTTACAGGCTGCCCTTGGTCGAGAGCACGCCGGCAATTCTCGGATCGAAGGAAGTTGCCTCATCGAGTGCCTTCGCAAATGCTTTGAACATCGCCTCGATGATGTGGTGGTTATTTCCGCCGTCAAGCACTTTGATATGCAGATTCATCTGCGCCGCATAGGAAACGGCGTAGAAGAATTCTTTTACCATCTCGGTCTCCATCTCTCCTACTTTCTCCCGCGTAAATTCTGCCTGGAAAGAGAGATACGGTCTGCCGCAGAGGTCAACGGCCGAGAGCACCAGTGTCTCGTCCATCGGAAGGATTCTGTCGCCGTAGCGGCGGATGCCCTGTTTGTCGCCGACTGCCTCGCGGATTGCAGTTCCGAGCACGATACCGGTGTCCTCGATCGTGTGGTGGCCGTCTACATCAAGATCTCCGTCTACAGAAACGGAAAGGTCGAAAAGACCGTGGCGGGCAAAGCCGTCGAGCATATGGTCAAAAAAGCCGATGCCGGTGTGGATGTCGCTCTTTCCCGTTCCATCCAGATTTAATGTCATGCGGATCTTTGTTTCTTTTGTCACGCGTTCTACGCTGGCTGTTCTGTTCTCCACTTACTCTTCCCCCTCAAAACGGACGGCAATCGAATTGGCGTGTGCCGTCAAGCTCTCTGATTTTGCAAAGCTCTCGATATCCTCGTGGATCTCGGAAAGGGCTTCTCTGGAATAATAGATGATGCTGGATTTCTTCACGAAATCGTCTACGGACAGCGGGGAGAAGAATTTTGCGGTTCCGTTCGTCGGCAGGATATGGTTCGGGCCGGCAAAATAGTCACCGAGAGGCTCGCTGGAGTTCTCGCCGAGGAAAATAGCACCGGCGTTATGTACCTTCATCATATCCTCAAACGGGTTCTTCGTCACGATCTCGAGGTGCTCCGGTGCGATGGCATCTACGGTGTCGATCGCTTCCTGATGCGAATCGGTGACAAGGATGTAGCCGAAGTTGTCCAGTGATTTGGAGATGATGTCGCTTCTGGAGAGGACTTTTAAGAAACCGTCTACCTCTTCACTTACCTTCTCTGCCAGTTCCTGGGAGGTGGTAATGAGGATCGCACTTGCAAGCTCATCATGCTCAGCCTGGCTTAAGAGATCGGCTGCCACGAACCGCGGATTTGCAGTCTCATCAGCAAGGACAAGAATCTCACTTGGGCCTGCGATGGAGTCGATGCTGACATTTCCGTATACGGCTTTCTTTGCAAGGGCAACGTAGATGTTTCCAGGTCCTACGATTTTATCGACTTTCGGAATGCTCTCGGTTCCGTAAGCAAAGGCTGCAATTGCCTGTGCACCGCCGATTTTAAAGACGCGGTCCGCACCGGCTTCTTTTGCTGCCGCAAGGACAACCGGGTTGACTTTTCCGTCTCTGCCGCACGGCGTTGTCATGCAGATTTCTTTGACCCCTGCCACTTTTGCCGGAAGAATGTTCATCAGAACGGAGGACGGATACGCTGCCTTTCCTCCCGGAACGTATACACCGACACGGTTCAGGGCGGTCAGCTTCTGGCCAAGCATCGTTCCGTTCTCGGTGGAGGTGAACCAGCTGTTCTGTTTCTGTTTTTCGTGGAACTCACGGATATTTTTCATGGATCTGCGGATGACACCTATCAGCTCTGGATCTACGATGTTGTACGCTTCATCAATCTCTTCCTGTGTTACTTCTACGGTAGAAGCATCGAGTACCGCGTGGTCGAATTTCTCGGTATATTCGAAAACAGCTGCGTCTTTTCTTGTTTTTACATTCTCAATGATCTCCTGCACGGAAGCCTCGTACGTTCCGTACTGTGTCGGGCTTCGTTTCAGCATATTCTCCAGAATATTTTCTGTGGTCTCTTTTGTCAGTTTTACGATTCTCATACCAGTGCTCCTTTCAGATCCTGAATTAATTTGGTAATTCTCTCATTTTCCATCCGCATGCTCACCTGGTTGACAACCATACGCGCAGACAGCGGGCAGACCTCCTCGAGAACGGTCAGGCCGTTTTCCCGTAAAGTGCTTCCTGTCTCTACAATATCCACAATCACTTCGGAAAGTCCGACAATCGGTGCCAGCTCGATCGAGCCGTTCAGCTTGATCATCTCAACGGTCTGGTGCTTGCGGTTGTAGAAGTAATCCTTGGCAATGTTTGGGTACTTCGTTGCCACACGGATCTGCTGGTTGTGCTGCAGCAGCTCACGCGCGGATTCCGGTCCGCAGACACACATGCGGCACTTGCCGTAGCCAAGGTCCAATACCTCGTAGAGGCGTCTTCCTTCCTCCAGAATCGTGTCCTTTCCGACGATTCCGATATCCGCTGCGCCGTACTCCACATAGGTCGGCACATCCGGACCTTTGGCGAGGAAGAAACGGAGCTTATGCTCTTCGTCCGTGAAAATCAGCTTTCTCGTATCTTTATTTTTCATTTCATCGCAGGTGATGCCGACTTTTTCCAGCAGCTCCAGCGTCTGGTACGCCAGGCGTCCTTTTGTCAGTGCAATGGTCAAATATCTCATCTTTTTCGTACCCTTCCTCTCCTACAGCTCCACCGGCTGTACTTCTCCTGTCGACAAATTGATGGCAAGCACCGAATCGCTCTTCTGAATATAGACAATGCCGCCGAACTGGTTCTTTCTGCCGTATTCTTCATAATCTGCAAGAACCTTGTCCCTTGCAAAGCAGACCAGCGCGACATCCATGCCTTTGCTTCTGTGCTCGTTGGCAAGTTTTACGGCCAGCGGCTGAAGGAAATCCGGGTAGAGCAGCATCGTTTTCGTATTGACAATCGGAAGAGAAATTTTCTGGCGCTCCAGTGCATTCATCAGAGATTCCATGACAGTACAGAATCCGATCGCCGGCGCCTTCTTTCCGAAGTGCTGCAGCAGTGCATCGTAGCGGCCGCCTTTTACGATCGGCTCGCCGGTGCCGTAGGTGTAGGCCTGGAAAATAATACCGGTGTAGTAATGGAATTTGCTTAAAAGACCGAGATCGAAGAAGACGTATTTTTCATAGCCGTAATCTTTAACGATCTCATAGATCGTAGCCAGACGATCGAGTGCCTCTCTTGCCGCCGGATTTCTTGTAAGGCCTTTTGCCTTTTCGAGAATCTCTGCATTTCCGAACAGCTGCGGAACATCACGGAGTGCTTCAAACAGATCACTTCGAAGGTTCTGTTTTGCCAGCAGCTCCTCGGCGCCAAAATGATTTTTAATGGAAATCAGTTCTTTTAATTCGTTCAGAACATCCTCGGAGAGAGCAGCTTCCTCGGCGAGCGCCTGGAAGAAACCTACGTGGCCGATGCTGATCTGGAAATCGGTAAGACCGGCATCCAGCATAACTTTTACGGTCATCGCAATGATCTCTGCGTCTGCCATTGCGGAATCATCGTTTAAGAGCTCGACGCCCATCTGGGTGGACTCTTTTAAGCGGCCCTGATAACTGCTGCTGTTGACGAAGCTGCTTCCTCTGTAGCAAAGGCGGATCGGCATCGTCTCTTCCATGAAATACATGGAGGCTGCACGTGCAATCGACGGGGTAAAGTCCGGACGGAGCACAAGGGTGTTGCCGTCGCGGTCAAAGAATTTGTAGAGCTCGCGGGACGGTGTTGTTCCCACTTCTCTTCCGAATACATCAAAAAACTCGAACGTCGGTGTTTCAATATCCTGATATCCAAACGCATGAAATACCTGCTCAATCTGATTCTCCAGGTATAATTTTTTCGTACATTCCTGATTGTAGACATCCCGGACGCCTTCCGGGGTATGAATTAATCGATCCATGTTTTGTTGTCCTCACTTTTTCACTTTAGTTCGCTACCATATTACCATATTGAATTTAAAACTATGGTTAGTATATCGGAAAACATTTTCCCTGTCAACCCAAAATTTTAATCCGCTTTCGAATCCCGTATCTCCAGATCCTTCTGGATTCCGTTCAGGTACGGGACGAGAACGCTGCTTCCCGTTCTGGGAAGGAAGAATGACGTTTCAAGCTCGGTGTAGGAAAAATGCTTCTTTCCGCCGTTCTGTCCGCGGTCCCAGAAGGTTTTCATCATCTCATACCGCAGGTAATAATATTCGTCCCGCGCCGTAAAATACAGCAGCAGGAAGGAAATCCCCCCCTGCTGCTCGAAATCTTTCATAAACGTGACCTGGTGCTCGTGGATGTTTGCGAGCGGAAAGGAATCCGTTTTGCACTCTTTGGCATCGAAGCAGACGGGAATGCCCTGTACAGCGCCGATGTAATCAACGGTACTCTTCTTTTCAAAATAAGCCAGCGTGATGTGTCTGCTCTCCTTATCTATTTTGATCGGGGTGATCGGCGTCGGCACCTTCTGGATCAGTGCCAGATGCTTGTCACGGTACTGCTCGTTTGTGCGGTTGATCATTTCCTCCAGCGTTGATCCGCGGAGTCCCCTCGATGTCCATGCCATAATTCCTGTCCTCGTCTTTGTTCTGTTCTTATTCAATCAGAGAAATTTTGTTCAGCGGCCAGTAGCGCAGAAAGGCCTTGCCGATGATCTTGTCTTTCTCTACGTACGGATTCAGCCAGTAGCGGGAATCCTTTGATACGTTCCGGTTGTCGCCGAGCATAAAGTAGCAGCCCTCCGGCACCTCATACGGTCCGAAATCGCCGACCGGTGTTTCCGGGCAGAAATCATCGCGCAGCGGCTCGGTGGAATCGTTGATATACACCTTTCCGTCGCGGATCGTAACCGTCTCTCCCGGCAGTCCGATGACGCGCTTGATAAACTTCTGCTTCTCGTCGTCCGGATAATAGAAAATAACGATGTCATACCGCTGCGGATCGCTCTTTACATAAGCAAGGCGGTTACCGAAGATCTGGTCTCCGGTCATAATCGTGTTTTCCATGGAAGGAGACGGGATTCTTGCGTTGATGACAATGACCTGCTCCACAAAAACGACGACTGCCACGACAATGGCGATCATTTTTACATATTCCCAGATTTCCCGTCCGATGCTCGTCTCCTCCGTTTTTCTTGGTTTTGTTTCTTTCTTTTCGTTGTCTTTTCGGCTCATAATCCTTCTCCCGTCAAATGTTCTCCCTGTAAAATCCGGCGCACGGATGATGGCAGGGGCGCTGTAAAGGTTTTTCCGGACAGATCCGATAAGGTGCCCGTAAGCTCTGGAAATACCGCCTTCCACGAATGGAGAAGTTGGTATTTCAGTCCGTATTTTTCCCGGAAGCGGCGGTTAAACTCCGCATCCCCGTATTTCGTATCTCCCGCAAGCGGATGACCGATGCTCGCGAGATGGCTGCGGATCTGATGGCTCTTTCCGGTCACCAGCTCAACCTCCAGCAGCGTACAGCCTCTTCCGGCACAGAGCGGCCGGTATGCGGTTTCTATGTAAACAGCATCTCCCTGCTGCTCTCTCTGAATCGAAACACGGTTTGTCCTCTCATTTTTTGTGAGGTATCCGCGGATCCGCTCTGTCTCTGTCACGGTTCCTTTTACAACCGTCAGATAGTATTTTCCAACAGCCCGCTCTGCGATCAGTTCTGAAAGCTGCTGCGTCGCCGCAACGGTTTTTCCGGCAAGAATCAGACCGCTGGTGTTCCGGTCCAGACGATTGCAGAGTCCGGCGCGGAACATGGTCTCCTCCCCGGCATTTTTTTCCGAAAGATAGGCGCCGAGCGCTTCGGTAAGGCTCACATCCGTCTCTTTCGCCTTCTGTGAGAGGACACCTGCCGGCTTGTTCAGGAAAATTACTTTTTCGTCTTCATAGACGATATCCAGCTTCGGATACTTTACCTGTTTTCCAGCCGCCGGTTTTTCCGGTGTTTTCCGAAATTTTTCGATGGTCTCTTCCGCCAGATACAGCCGGATCGTATCGCCTGTTTTCAGCTTTTCACTGCCGTCCGCCTTTTTCTGGTTCAGCACAATGTTTTTCTTTCGCAGCATTTTATAGAAGAAGCTCTTTGGCGCCTCCTCCATATATTTGGACAGATATTTGATGAGCTGCTGCGCGCAGTCTTTTTCTGTCACGGTCAGTTCTCTCATAGCAATGGTCTCCTACAGTGCCAGCGCCAGCATCGTGTGTTTCACCAGTTCCGTGCGGGACAGATCCGGGTACCGCTCATCCGGTTTGAAGTTTTCACTGGCGCTCTTTTCCAGCTCATCGTAGTTGCGGTTCAGGGAATCGAGGCGCTCCAGAAACGCTTTTTCCCGCTCAAAAATCTTCACATGGCATTTGTAGCCGTTGGCACGGATGATCTTGTTCAGATACGTAGTGCAGTCCTCGATCTGTTTCTGGTCTTTGGCGCGCGAGGTGTAGCAGGCGATCTCCTCACCGCAGAACGCCGCTGCTTCGATCATCAGACTCGATTTTTCCTGTGTGATATACATTTCATATCCCATCAGCAGTTTTCCTTTTTTTGCCTCAATGGCATCGTACACTGCTTTGTCCACTGGCTTTTGCATAACCATCATGATAAAACCGACGGCGGCGCGGCAGCCCGGCAGACAGCCTACTACGGCGACAACCGTAAAAATGTTGCTCTTGTTTCCGTCTGCAAGCACAAGTCCGACAATAAAAACGATGGCCGGAAGGACGAACAGTCCCAGTGTCACAAGCAGTCTTTTTTTCTTTTCCCGGCGGATATAGCCGTAATCCCCTTTTCTGATCTTCATTCTTCTGTCATTTCCCTTCTTCGATAAGATCCCCGCTCATCTTCTGCGTGTTTATTTCTTTTTGTGCACGTTGCGGAGCGTCTTTTTCGGCCGTCCGCCTGTTTTGGCTTTTCCCTGTCCGGAACGGTCATTCGCCGTCTTCTGGCCAAAGCCTTTTCCGTTGGACCCTTTTCCTCTTGACGGTTTTCCTGCCTCCCCGGCCATCTTTCTCGGCCGTACGAGACATTTCGGTCCGAATCCGATCAGATCCTCCCGGTGTGTCCGGCGCAGTGCCTCGCAGACGAGCTCATAGTTCTCCGGATTCCGGTACTGAATCAGCGCACGCTGCATCGCCTTCTCATGCGGCGATTTCGGCACGTAAACCGGATCCATCGTCCGCGGGTCAAGACCGGTATAGTACATACAGGTGGAAAGTGTGGAAGGCGTCGGATAGAAGTCCTGTGCCTGCTCCGGGATAAATCCCATATCGCGGATGTACTCGGCAAGCTCCACCGCATCCTCCAAGTCACACCCCGGATGGGACGACATAAAATACGGAAGTGCGTACTGCTGCTTCCCCGTCTTTTTGTTGCACGCATCGAAGCGGCGGATAAATTCCTGATATACTTCGTGGCGCGGTTTTCCCATATAGGAAAGCACACGGTTCGAAACGTGCTCCGGCGCAACGCGGAGCTGACCGCTGACGTGATCCTTTACCAGCTCGGAAAGGAACGTCTGGTCTTTATCGGCCAGGACATAGTCAAAACGGATGCCGGAGCGGATAAAGACTTTCTTCACGCCCGGAATGTCTTTTAATTCCCGCAGCAGCTTCACATAATCTCTGTGATCTGCCACCATATTTTTACACGGCTCCGGGAAGAGACAGTTCCGGTTCGGGCAGGCGCCTTTGGTGAGCTGCTTTTTGCATGCCGGACCGCGGAAATCCGCCGTCGGGCCGCCGACATCGTGAATATAGCCTTTAAATTCTTTTTCCTGAACCATCTGCCGCGCTTCCGCCAGAATGGATTCGTGGCTTCTTGTCTGCACAACGCGTCCCTCGTGGAACGTCAGCGCGCAGAAACTGCAGGATCCAAAGCAGCCGCGGTTGCTCGTCAGACTGTATTTGATTTCCCCAAGCGCCGGCACACCGCCGTCTTTTTCATAGCTTGGGTGATAGGCGCGCATGTATGGAAGCGCATAGACATCATCCATCTCCTGCTCTGTCAAAGGACGGGAAGGCGGATTCTGTACAATGTAGCCCTGGCCCTCATACGGCTCTGCCATCGGCTTCGCATTGATGGCATCGGTATTTTTATACTGAATCGCAAAGCTCTCCGCATACGTCCGCTTGCTCTCCCGCACCTCCTCGAATGACGGCAGCACCACCGGGTCAATCAGGTGATCCAGCGTTTTGCTCCGATAAACGGTTCCCGGAATAAAGGTGATATCATGAACGTCAATGCCAGCCGCAAGTGCATCTGCAATCGCTACGATCGAAAGTTCTCCCATTCCGTACGAAATCAGATCCGCACCGGAATCGAGAAGGACGGAGCGGCGCACCTGGTCAGACCAGTAATCGTAATGCGAAAGGCGCCGGAGCGATGCCTCGATGCCGCCGAGGATCATCGGTGTATGTTTATACGTTCTCCGGATCAGATTGCCGTACACGGTAACCGCGCGGTCCGGCCGTTTTCCCATGACACCGCCCGGCGTAAAGGCATCTGTTTTTCGGTGCTTTTTCGCCACGGTATAATGGTTGACCATGGAATCCATATTTCCGGAAGAGACAAGAAAGCCAAGACGCGGTTCACCGAAAATCGAAATGCTGTTCTCGTCCTTCCAGTCCGGCTGTGAGATGATGCCGACGGAATAGCCGTTCGCCTCGAGCACACGGCTGATGATTGCCGGTCCGAATGAGGAATGGTCCACGTAGGCATCTCCGATGACATAGACAAAGTCAAACTGTTCGATTCCCCGTTCCTTCATCTCTTCTCTTGTAATTGGTAAAAAAGGCATGCTTTACTTTCCTTTCTGTGTTTCGGCGTCCGCTATGCCAAGCGCCGCTTTTTCTTCCTGCGTCAGGAGACGGGCACTGCCCTTTGGCAGCGCCGGATCAAGTTCCAGGCTCCCCATCGACAGCCGTTTCAAATAGACGACCGTTTTTCCGACCTTCTCAAACATGCGCTTGATCTGGTGGAAGCGGCCCTCACAGATGGTAATGCGGATCCGGCTTTCAAAAATGCCAGGCTCTTTTTCTGTCGTTTCCAGAATGGTAAGCTCGGCCGGAAGTGTCGGTTTGTCGTCCCCAATGTCGAGCCCTTCGGCAAATGCCTGCCGATCTTCTTCTGTCACTTTTCCGTCAATCACGGCCTCATACACTTTCGAGACATGCGATTTCGGAGAGAGCAGCCGGTGGGAAAGGGCTCCGTCGTTCGTAATCAGCAGCAGCCCTTCGGTGTCCTTGTCGAGCCGTCCGACCGGAAAGAGGTCTTTTCTTGCCGCATCACTTAAAAGATCAAGTACGGTCCGGTCACGGCGG
>UMCX01017134.1_pt1 | contig 15559 bp, 8 predicted proteins | sample 1964341 | NCBI WGS metagenome assembly UMCX01 (sample SAMEA4835979, study PRJEB28245) | human gut metagenome | biome: gut microbiome; material: fecal sample | place: Denmark | collected 2008
TTCCATTTGGTCCCATCTATCTCTATTTTTATCTTCTACAGCCTTATAATCTTCTGCTCCACCATCACTTGCTTTTTTAGCTTCTAATACAACTTGTAAAGAAGGTTCTCCAGAAAAATCTGTATGATATACAGGATCCTCTTTATTTGTAAAATACCATATTGCTAATTGTTGTATTACATCTAAATCATCGTCTGTTAATTCTATATTTCCTGTTATACCTGCATTACCTAATAATGTTGCTTTATCTTGCGTAGCTGTTTCTGCAGATTGGATATATGCATGATTTAATAACCAGATGATTGAATTATAATCTTCTTCCGCAACTGGTAATGTTGGCATAGATGATTTATTTTTAAAATCGTATGATGTATCATACTCTTGTCTAAATACACCCGGACTTGATGTATAAAATCCTTGTTCTGCTTTTAAGCAGTATATTGCTTTATCATAGTCAATTGTTTGTCCGTTATATGTAACAATTTTCCATACATATTTGTCTGAAACTTTGTATGCATATTGTGCTCCATCTTCTCTAGCTTTTCTATATTCTTGCAACCCGAATTCCGTTGTTGTTGCTTTAACGCTAGTTGCAAAAAGACTTAAAGCCATAGCACATATTAAACAAAAAACAGCTAATATTGTTAATCTACTTTTTTTCATACTCCATATCCTTTCTATCTTTAGTTTCCCTAGTTTTTATTATACTAATTATAAATTTTATAGTCAACAAAATTCACATAATTATTTTGTCTTTTTTTATTTAGTTCCGTTAGTTTTTCTTGCTTCTTCTCTTTTCTTTGATAATTCTGCCATTTTTTCTTTTAGTTCTTGTTGCTTTGCTAACGCTTCTCTTAACTCTCGTCTTTCTTTAGCAACTTTAATTAATACATCCTTCCTAAAGTTTTCATATTCTATACTCTTATCTACTTCTCTTTTATATATTCTTAATTGGATAATTATAGCTATAAACTCAACGGCTACTATTCCTCCAAGAATTCCCAATATTAATCTTATGTTCATTTAGTACCTCTCTTTTTTTCATTTGATACTATTATAATTATTTTTGATAAATGTATCAATATATTTCTATATTTTTATATTACTAAATTTATATTTACTACTATTCCGTTAGGTTTTGCACTTATCTATTGTTTAGAAAATTTGAAGTTGTTATACATAGTTATGAAAAAACTGTACTACTGTAAATTTTATTTTTTATAATACTTTACATTTAGTACAGTTTTTGAAATATTAAATTTTTCTTTTAATTCTTCCAATTTTCTTTTTTTAGTTTCTCTAATTCTTCTTTATTTATATCTGTTATCTTTATTATAATCTCATCTTCATAATTTTCTTTAAGCATTTTTATTACAATTTGCCTCTTTTCCTGAAGTCGTCCCATTTCTTCTCCAAGCTTTTTACCTCTTATTTCTCCTCGTTTTTCTCCTCGCTTCTCTGCCTCTCTTTTCTCCCAATTTAGTTCTGACTTATGGTCACTTTCCCATTTATCTCTTAAAAATGCTAATCTTTGTACCTTCTCATCTCCTGTGAGATATTTGTATTCTACTTGTGCTTTTGCTATCTTTTCATTTTCTTTTACTGCCATTTCTATCTCCCCCTTCCTTTTATTATATATAAATTCTAACCATTGCCTTAATCTCTTATTTCCTTCTTCTTTGTTTTCTATTAGCTTTGGCAATTCTAAAAAGTGTAGCTCTAATTTATCTGTCATTACTTCATTTAATTCACTTTCTTTTAGCACTCCTTTTGAATGGATTTTTTTCCATTCAAATACATTAAACATTAGTATATTTATTCCTATTACTTTATTATTTTCTTCATATGCTTCTCCTCGTTTTAATCCCGTATGATATAATCCTGCTATGTAAAATGTACTTCTCTCTATCATATTATGATAATCTCTTACTTGTATTTCTATGTCCACTGTTGTTTCTTTATTTATTGTTGCTTTTAAATCTATTATTCCCAATTTATCTTCTATATTCTCTTTTTCTATTTCTGCTCCTATTATTACTTCTATTTCTTCTATTTTTATTTCTAATATACTTTCTAGTAAATCTTTTAGTATATCCTCGTTCCCTTTTTTACCAAATACTCGCTTAAATATGTAATCTTCTGTTAGTTCACGTACTTTCTTACTGTCCATTCTTCTCCTTCTATTTTACTAAATATTTAACTTCTGTTCAACCTTTTAGTAAAATTTAATTTATTCCTTAGGATATTACTTTTATCTTTTACTTTTAAATAGTCTCTTTTATCTTTTTATTTACTCATATTTTTTGGAATTACTTTAGACATTAAAATCTTTATTTTTAGATACTTAAATCTTTGATTCAAACTAATTAAATTTAATTATTGGGGGACTTTAATTTAATTTTTTGATTTTGTATCAGACTATACAAATTTTAGATAAAAACAATTTATTTTTGATATTGTAACTTAGTATTTTTTTAAATATTTATAGAATTTAATCCTCTTAGGTAATATCCTAAGGTACTTCTATTTAATCACCTTTTTTATATATTTTCAACTATTTTTCATCTTTCTTTTTCGACATTATTCTTAATATTATGAAAAAGTCAGCAAGCACATTTTACATACTTACTGACTTTTCTACACACACTTAATTTAATTATTTTTATTTGTCTTTATTTTAGCAATTTATTTGCCTCTTAAGTAATTTTATTAAAGTCGGTTTTTTTATTACTTAAGTTTTATGCTTCTAGGTACACACACTTTTACCTATTTAAGCATTTTTCTTTTTTAAGTTTTTTCTTAATACAAATAATATTATTCCTACTCCTATTATGCTTATGACTATCCATACTATTCCCATTTTTGTATTTTTAGTCTCTCCTTCGCTCGCATAATATTCGCTTAAATTATTTGCTTCTATTTTTTCGTTCTCACTTACCACCTCCTCTTTCGTCGTGTCTAATAACTCTTCTTCGTTATATATTTCATATTGTCCCGTCTCTTCGTTGTACATACTTATATATTTATTCTCTGTTAGAGAGTTATTAGTTACATTATTTTCAGTGGTTGTGATACCTCCTATTTCTTGTTCTGCATTAGCAATATTTTGTTTTTCAATTGCCTCTTCTACTGATGTTTCTTCTAATTTTGTCTGTAATTCTTTACTTTCTTCATATTTAGTTATTATATCTTGTGATACTTCATTCGCTGAAGTGTCTCCTATTTCTGATATCTTTTCTTTTAAATAATCAAATAATCCTGTCTTTTCTGCATCTTCAGCTTTTGAAGAAGATATTACTTCTCCTGTTTGGTAATTAAATTTTATTTTATCTCCATTTTTGTAAATAACTTCTACTTCGTGTAAATCATTCTTTAAATTATTTCCTATACTTTCTATATCTGCATTTACAAAGTTCTCTGGATATTCTATTGGCTCTTTTAGGTCATATAACTTTCCATCTGAACCTAATACTGTTTCATATTGTTTTCCATTGTAGCTATCTAATATTAGATTGTTTGCTATTGGTACTATTTCTGAATTTTTAGAAGTCTCACTAGCTAATACCGATGGTAACGCATATAAAGTATTATCTTTTACATACAATTTAGCATTTCTTGTCACTTGAGTTCCATCCATTGCAGTGATTACAGAATATGTACTATATGTCATGATTTCTTTATTATCATATTCAAAAGTTTGCTCTACTTCTTCTGTTAACATTTCATTTTCTAAACTATTTGTATCAGCTTCATTTCCAATTATATGTTCTTCGTCTTTTGGAATATCTATTCCGTTTTGATTTAATAAATAACTTGTATTACTTAATAATGGATATTTATTATTTTGTAGGCTATCAAGATTCCAACTACTACTACTCCATCCTAATTTTGAAGTATAAGTTGTTTTATTTTTAAGATCTTCTTCCACTAAGTATTTGTCTTCTGTAAAATAATTACTATTTATATCTATATTTTTATCATTTATTGTTCCATATTTATATATGTATGTATTTGGTAAATTAGAATTTTCTATTTTTCTACTTCCTACTCCTGGTGAAGAAGTACTTTCATCTTCTGTTGTAATATAAATTTCAAAGTAATTCTGTTTAAAATAATTAGCAGGGTTATATAATTCAACATCTATTTTTCCAAATAGTCCACCTATATTATTACTTCCACTTATACTTGTACTAACATAATTATAACTAATATTTGTATAATTATTAGTAGAGGTTACTCCTGTATTTGGAAAATATCCAATTATCCCCCCTATATTACTAGTTCCTACTATTATTGCATTATTATATGTAAAACTTATAGAGCCTCTAATTATATTCCCAATTATACCTCCTATATTATTAGTTCCTACTATTTTACAGTTATATACATATACTCTTGTTATGTTCCAGTTGTTAATTCCTGTTATTCCTCCTACATTATCTCTACCTATTATTTCACTGTTTTCTACATATACATCTGCCAATTCTCTGTCATTTTTCCCATTAATTCCTCCAACATAATCTCCTGTAGAAATTATTTTAGAATCACTTACATAAGCATTGTTAACTTTTCCAACATCGTATGTAGATCCAAAAAGTCCTCCTGTATAATTTCCGGTACTTTGTAAATTTAAATTTGTAACTTCTAAATCATATGCTGTAAAAGCTTGCCCCGCTATTCCTCCTACATAATTTGTTCCATTTATATTATTATTTTTAGAAATTATATGTCTACAATAACTTAAGTATCCTGAAATACCTCCTACATATTCTTTACCACTAATAGTGTTATCTTCCATATTAATATTAGAAAACCAAATAATTTTTTCTGTACCAGAATCTGTTGTTCCAACTATTCCCCCTACTCTGTTTGAAGTTCCGACTATTTCTGAATCATTAATAGTTACATTTTTTATTTCTGAGCTTTCTTGAGATATCATATATCCAAAGATTCCTCCAACATAATATTCACTATTTATATTTATTTCTTCTGCCACTATATTTGTAAAATTACCTGCAATCGTACGTCCAATTAGTCCTCCTATATAACTTTTTCCTACTATTTCTATATTATTTAAATTTATATTTTCTATAGTCATGCTCTCATTTCTAGAAATAGGTGCTACATAAGAAGCTTTTGGAGCATTGATATTGATATCTTTAAAAACAATGTTTTCTATCCTTCCACTATTTCTTAAGATAATTCCTATATTATTTGTTGCATTTTCTGAGTTTATTTCTATATTTTCAAACGTAATATCTTTTATCTCATTCTGTACGAAATTTATAAGCGCACTGTTATTATCAAGTTCCAAACTAATATTTTTTAATACATGGTTATTTCCATCAAATCTTGATACATTTATTTTATTTTTAATATTTATTTTTCCTGAAAAGTCTATATCACTCATAATTCTATAATTTTGTATTGCTTCTTCATCTATACTTTGCCAATCTTCAAAAGTATATATTTCTTTATAGAATTGTACATTTAGCTTCATTTCAACATTTTCTTCTTGTTCTTTAGCATTGTCTAAATATATTATTTTAGATAATCTATAGCTATCATAATATTTTTGTGGTTTACCTGTTATTTCTATATACGTAATTTTTTGAGATGTTATATTTCTTGTTATCTCTGTTTCCATGTCTTCTATATTTATATCTGTTATTTGAGCTTCATTTAAGTTTTCTATTTCTAGTCTTATGTTTACTGTATCATTATTAATTTTTTCTATGTCTATATTATTTATATTAAACTTATTATCACTTTTCAAATTAATATCTTCTTGATTTGGTAATAATTCATTTGTAGTAGAATTATATAGTTTTGGTAAAATACCCTCCTTTATCTTTTCAAAGTTTAAATTTTGCATTTCTAAGTAATTTAAATATGTATTCTCCCTTATTAATTCCTCAAAAGTAAGAGTTCTTCCTCCTGAAATATTTTTATATCCATTAATCAACTGACCTTCATAAGCATAATTTTCAGTTTGTGATTTTAAATTTCCGGATATATTTCCAATATTTTCAGAACTTGATGAGCTATATATATTTCCAATTGCCAAATTTTTTTCTACATAATAGTTATTTCCTGTTGAATTATTTCCAACGATTCCTCCTATGTTGTCAGAACTACTAGATATATTTACAAAACTAAAATTATTCTTAACATTTCCTTTTGTTTTTCCTGCTATTCCTCCTAAATTTGAATTATCTGATTTTATACTTCCATGTGCATAGCAATTGCTTATATTTCCCAAATTATTTTCATTTCCTATTATTCCTCCAATTGCTGTTTCTATAGCATCAGTTATTATTATATCAACATTATTTGTATAACTATTATTTATTTCTACATATGATCCATTCCCTACTAATCCTCCTGCATAAATAGTATCTAATTGACCATTTGTAGTTATTTTTGAGTTCGTTACTGAAGAATCTGTTATTCTTCCACCTGTTGATTGCCCAACTAAAATTCCTATATAGCCTGTCGCTGGTGTCCCATTAATATTTGTTGTTCTTATACTATTAGAATTTTTAATATGCACATTCTCTATCACAGCTCCACTAGAAAGCACTCTAACAAAACCTTGTTCCTTTCTATCTGTGTTATTATCATTTATAAGATTTTCTACATATAAATTCTTTATTTTTCCATATAAATTGGTAATTAGTCCTCCTGCATTACTTCCAGATATATTAATGTTTTTTATTGTATGTCCATTTCCATTTAATATTCCCCTATAATCTTGTATTATAAAATTTGTAGCATTTCTAAAATCCAAATCATTTTCCAATATATAATTTTCTGTAGGATATTTACTTATTTCTTTCCAATCGTCTATTGAGTATATCTTTCTATATAAATCTACATTTATATTTCTTTCCCCAGCTGTAAATTCTCTTGTATATTCATTAAAAACACCTTTACTTGTGATGCTCAAAATATCATAACTAGAAACATATATAATTGGTTCTTTTAAGTTAGCTATTACTTCTGTTTTTCCAGAGCTATATTCCTGAGATATTATTTCACATTTTAAGTTTTCTATTTCTATATTTGTTATTGTTTCTCCTGATGGATTGTTAACATTAAATTTAACTTTAGCACTATCGGAATTTTGTTCTAAAACTTCAGAAGAAATTACATCTACTAAATCTGCATCTTCTATTTCTGGTAAATTTATATATTCTTGTGCTGGCATGCAATCTGACATATTTAACTGTGGATAATATCCTTGTTCTATTAAACCATCTACATTAAATACATTTTCTGAGTTTAAGATTCTATTTTGAAAATCTATGTCTTTTAATGCTAATTTGGTTGTGTTTTTATCTGATGAATTAGCAAAAACTTTGTCTGAAAAATAATATGAATTCTCTATTGTTCCAACATTATTTGGTACATTAGGTCCATTTTTAATATTGTCACTTACATTTGTAGTATACACATTTTTTATACTAGAATGTACACTACTGCTTTCTACTACATTTCCAATATAATAAGTATCATCTCCATCTTCAACTTCCGCAGTTATTAAACTATATACATTCTCTATTTTGGCATTCGAGTTGTTCGCTTGCGTAATACATCCAACTCGAACATCATTAATAGAATTTAATACCTGGATATTTTCACCATAAACATATCCATTTTTTATCGTTCCCAAATTACATAAAAAAGTTCCTCCAAGGGCACCTGAGTTGACATATAATGGCTCTTCTATATTAATCACAAAATTTTCGAAAATTCCATAATTATTTTGACCTATGGGTGCAATATTAGCATTCTCAACTCTATATGTTTCATTAATATTTACAATGATATTTTTAATTGTTCCATAATTCATATAACAAAGAGCAAAATTCCAGTTAATCGCAGATTCTGGATAATGTACATCAAGTACTAAATTTTCTATAAGTCCACTATTTCCTATATATTTTATTAAAACTGTACTAGTTGAAAAATCTACTGTAACTTTATATCCATCAAAATTTATATGTCCATTAAAATATATATTTGAAGAAGTTGTTCTGTCTGCAGCTACAAGATTATTTGTTATTATATAGTTTCCTTCTGGTTGAATATTATAAAATTCATCTATTGTACTAATACCTTTTAGCTCTTTTTCATTACTGTTTATTTCTTGTGTAGCTAATATATATTCTCTATCATGCACCTTTATTAATAGTTCTAATTTATAATTTGTATTATTCTCTAATTCCATGTTCAAATCATTCAAGGTAATTCCTGTTGTACTATTTGGTAAATTTTCATATTCTTCTTCATTTACTAACTTATTGTTCTTATATGTTCTTATATAATATTTATCTGTTACTAGTTCTTCTTGTTTATTTTCTATTTGAACACTTATTTGGGCTTTTTGAACATATCGGAACTCTTCATATTCTGTTTTTTTGTCCCCTAATTCAATCTGTAAATCTTTTAATAATAAATATGCATCATTTTCACTAGAGCCAACTCTAAAACCTATATATCCTGTATCATCAATTTGAATTGTTTCTTGTAACTCTACATATGTATCCTTATTTAATTTGTCAGTTATGTTTATTCCCTTAGTAGTCTTAGACCTTAATAATAAAACTTCTTTCATATCTCCTTCTATTTTTGCTTTAAAAGAAATTGTGACATTTTGTCCTATATAATCTGTTAAGTCATATGTATAATATTGAGTAGTATCATTCTTTCCCGCATATAATTTTAATACTTGCTCACTTTCTATATATTCTTTTCCATAATATGCACTTGTACTAAAAAATGTGCTCCACCAATTATTTTTAGACTCTACATCTATTAAGTTTTTTCCTGTTCCTTGTTTCTCCATACTAATCAATTTTAAATCACCTAAAATATTAGGCTCTGTTACTATTTCTATCTCTTTTATTAGATAATTTACTTTGTATGTTGCATCTGTACTTCCTTCATTATATTGGTCTGCATAAAAACTTAATTTATATGTTTGATTTTCTTCTAGTTTTTCATATGTTTTTCTCATGTAATCTTCATTTGTCGTTATTTCTTGTAAGTCTATTAAGTCTTCACTACTATTTCTTAATTCCATTCTAACTTTATTATTTAGTACTGCATTATTTATATCTTCTATCCTTACATCAAAGTCTATTAAGTTTCCTGTTACAAATTGATTCCTTATTTCTACTTTTGCTGGTATCTTTAATGTTGTGAATTCTTTGTAGCTATATGTTATTGGTATTTCTTCTTGTGTGTTTCCTAATTGCACATTTCCTGTTATTTCTATTATGTATTTTGTATTTGACTTTAAGTTTTCGTATTTTATTTCTTTTGTTCCTGCTTGTTGTAAGTTTGTTATTTCTTCTCCTGTTAATGTATATGTGTATACTACTGTTTCTTCTCTGCTTTCTTCGTCATCTGCTGAATTATCTTCATTGCTTGATGGTTGTTCTATTATATTTATTGTTAGTTCATTTAATATCTGAATTAATCTTTTATCTGTTCTTTCTTCATTTATTTTGTAACTTATTGTGCTTGTTGTACTTGTTAATTCTTTGTTTTCTACAGTTAATTCTAATGAACCTAATGTTGATATTGGTTGTGTTGCAAACACTAAATTACCTATCTCTACATTTTCCTGTTTTCCTTTATTATCATTTAAATCGTAATCTGCATATATTCCTATTTTGTAATATTGGTTTTGATCTAAATCTTCTAATAATAATTCAGTTTCATTTTCTGCCAATCTTTTTTCTTGTACTACTTCTCCATTTGGTCTTGTAACTACATACTTGTAATTTTCCAATTCTACATTATCTTTATTTGTTAAGTTCAATCTTAATGTTACACTTACTATATCTTGTTCTTTTATGCTTACTCTTGCTACTGGTGCCTCTTTTGATGTTCTTGTTTCTCCTATATTATTATTTACTTTTAATTCTATTCCGTTCTTATCGTAGAATTTTATTGTGTAATTTATTTTTGAGTCTGACTTTAATCCTTCTGAACTTTCTATTGTTATTTCTTTTCCTTGTAATAATTCATTAACCTGACTATTTTTTAATACTATCCTTATCTCTCCTGTTTCTATTTCTACTTGGTTTATTCCTTTTATTGCCTCTGCATTTAGGTCTGATGTTATTTTTATTTTAGTTAGCTGTATTTTATTACTATATATTTCTCCATTTTCTTTTGTTATTTCTATACTTCCTAATTCGTCATATCCCTTTGTTGTAAATGTTCCTTCATAAAATGTATTTTCTACTTTTTGTCCGTTTTCATTTAAATATACATATTTTCCTACTATTTCATATTCTGTATCTGGTATTAAACCTGTTATTTGGATATCTCCTGAGTTGCTGAATGTTCTTCTTAAATATATTTTTCCGTCTTTATATATCTCAAATGTTGGTGCTTCTATTATTCTTCCTGATGGATCTTTTATTGTTAATGTACTCTTTGCTGTATACACTTCTGCTGTAAAATCCTCTACACTTACTTCTGGTTTTATATATCCATTTTGTGCCTCTTCTTGTTCTGTTTCTTCTGTTTTATCTTGCTCTACTTCATCTGTTTCATTTTCTTCTGCTTTTAAATTAGCACTGTCTTCTTGGATTATATTAGGCTGTGTCTCATTGTTTTCAGTATTTGTAGGCTGTTTTTGTAAAATTCCTAGATTTATTAATAACTCCTCATATGTATAACTTTTTTCTACCATTTGTACATCAGAATCACTGTCTACATCATTTATTTCATTAAACACCAATATATTATTATTTACACTGTAATATCTTATTGTATTTTCATTGAACGCTACTATACTATTTACTGGTATCGTATATTCATTAGCTGTAGTTTTTATTTTTATCTCATATAAGTTAATAAATATATCGTCTGAAGTTTTTACAAATATATATTCTTTTGCATCCGCTCTTTCTAAATTATTTCCATCATACACTTTTCCTTGCGCTATACTTAAGTTTGGATATCCTGCTATTTCTTCAAAATCTTTACTTATTAATGTGCTATTTTCTGCTAAGTTATATATTGCACTATTTTCATTTATATATATTGGATAATTTAAATTTATCTCTGTTTTCTCTTTATTTCCTACGAAGTAATCATTTAATTTCTTAAATATCGTTCCTTGTTCTTCTATTTTTGCTAATTCTAAATTTTTATTAATTGTTGAATCCTCAGATGAACCCAATAAGTTTTCTGTTATATCTTTTCCACTTATTGCATATCCTTCATATTTAAAATTCATTATTGGACTATATTTTAGAAAGATAAAATATATTAATGCTATTACTAAAATTATTACTATTAATCCTATTAATAAAAATACTGGATTTTTTATTATTTTAGAATTACTTATTTTATTTGTTACTTTCTTAAATGCTTTCATTATTCTACACCTCCTACTTCTGCTAATTTACTTACAGACTTTACATAGGTGTAGCATTTTTTCAATATACTCTCTTTCAAATTTAGACGCAAAAAACAGGCTATTTCTAGCACTTTATTTTTTTCTTCATATAATGCTACAAACAACCTGTTTTCATCGCCAAATAGAGCAGCCCCATTTGCTACTCTTCTTATTTCTCTAAACGTACTTGTGTGTGTGTGTGTGTGTGTGTACAGCGCCAAGGCTTACACGGGTTGCTATTTTTTGCATTTCTTTGCCCTCGCTTTTATTTTTAATCTTTCGAACAATTTTTATTCTTAGACTATTCGAATTTATTTTTTCTCTTTTAATTTATTTTATATTAATAAATTTTTTATTTTTTGTAAATAGCTATATATATCTAAAAACTCTCTACCTTTTACGCACAGTCTTTTTTGGATACTTTATTTACATTTTTATAACATTTTTTATATTCATGTTGTATTGTATCAATTTTTATAATACAATAGCTATACGGAGGGATTTTTTATGAAACTAAAAAAACTATTTATCATTATAGTAATAATATTAATTTTAATACTACTAGGATTTGGAATATATTCACTATATAAATATCTAACTCCAGTAACTGTTACATCAAGTAATAATGAATTTAGTATACAAATACCTGGTAAAGTAGATTTTAAAGAAGCTGCATCAGGTTCTTCAGAATATGTACTAGACCTTTATTCTTTAAAAGACCAAATGATGTTATACAGCACAATAATAGATAATGTTAATAACAATATATCTTTAGAAGAAGCCATTACTTCTGAAAAAGATAATGTTTCAAACGCGAGAGAAAATGCTAGAGATATATCAGATGTTATCAAAATAGATGTCCCTAATTGTGAAGCATATAAATATACTTTCACATACTACGATTCAAGTTTAGAAACAGATCTTTATTCTAATGTAGTATGGATACAAACAGAAAAAAATACTTACATTTTAGATTTTGAAGTTATTTTAGAAAATAAAGATAAATATACAACTATTTTTGATGATATAGCAACTTCTTTTAAAGAAAATAATTAATAATATTCAAGCAGATACAATTTTATTTGTATCTGCTTTTTTTAGTCTGCTCTATAAATTATAACTTTATAATTTCTTATTAATTAGCTATATCATTTATTTTTGTTATCACTGTACATCAAATTATATACTTATAGCAATTATTCCCAAAATAAACCCTAAAATATTGCCTATAGCATTCATTCTTCCTTTATACATATTATTAGCTTCTGGTGTTAATTCGCCAGAAACTATATATAGCATTGCTCCCGCAGCAAAACTTAGTGATGCTGCTATTATACTTTCTGAGATTCCACCAACTAAATGACCTATTAAAGCTCCTATCCCTGTGCTTATTCCTGACATAATTACATAGAATATTACTTTTCCCTTACTCATTCCTCCCTTTTTCATTGGTACTGCCATACTAACTCCTTCTGGCACATCATGTATTGCAATTACTATAGCTAATGATAATCCTAAATTTATAGAAGCCTGAAATCCTGTTCCTATCGCTAGTCCTTCTGGTATATTGTGAAGCGCTAAACCAATACTTATTATTATCCCTGTCCTTAATAAACTGTTCATTCCTTTTTTATCGCTAAATTTTTCTTTTACAAGTGTATCGCAAATTATCATTGTAAGTATTCCTAATAATATACCTAGTAAAATTACCGCTAAATTTGCTATCTCCATTGCTTCTGGTATTAAGTCAAAACAAATAATTGACATCATTAAACCTGATGCAAAAGACAATATAAATCCTAAAAATTTATTTGAATTACTTTTTAAGTTAACTCCAATTAGACCTCCAATTGTTGTTCCAAATGTTCCGAAAAATATTCCTATTAAAAACGTTTTTATTAGCTCAGTAATAATTATCACTCCCATACATTTTTTGTTTTATATATATTCGAAATTTGATATTATATTACAGAAAAAAATAAACATCACAATCATCATTCTGCTTGTAATGTTTACATTTTATCTATTATATTTTTAGATAAATTCACCATAATTTTTAGTCATATATTCATATATAGAATCTATTTTTAAAGCTAATAAACTTACATCATCTTCGTCTATTCCATTCTCGCTTACCATATTATACTGATCATTTATATCTATCATTTTATCAAATAACTTTTTTTCTTTATCTTGATAAATATTTATAATTGTCATTATATCTGTATACTTTAATTTTGTTTCCAATTTTTCCATTATAAATTTTGTATTAATATATTCCAATATTGCAGCTAATTTATAATATGCTTCTTTATAATCCTCTTTAGCAAATAAATCTTCTATTAATTCTATTTTTTCATTTAATTTATCGGAACTTTTTAGCTTATCTATTCCTTCTAATTTCATTTACCTCTCCTCCTTATCTATCCTCTCCATCAGCATATGCTACACTTCTTGTTTCTGAAAGATTAATTTCTGGCTTTCTTATTAATACATTTCTTCTTTCTATTATTTTGTATGGATATGAATTTATTTGCCCGATTAGTCTAAAATCTTTTACATGGACAGAAATTTGTTGATGTCCGGGTAAATCTATTGCAAATATATGCTGTCCATCATTATCTTTGGCAACACCAAAAGATAAATTTTCGTATTTTGGCTTAACACATACTTTGCCTTCCTCATCTTCCATTACTAACTCATCTTTTAATGATGCTATTGATGCATCTTTAATATACATTGTATTTTTATTAGTATTTGCCAACTTTCTAAATCCATTATTCTCCAAATATTCAAAGTCATTTTCAGTTATTCCATAAAATTTTGTTAATTCATATTTTAATTTACTAATTTGTCTATTATTTGTGACATCTGTAGGATCTAGCGTAAAATATGAATGTAGTTTTTTATATGCCAAATCAAATGCTCTTTGATTGCTAAGAGGATTTAAATGTTCTTTTCTACCTGATCTGTCTCTAAGTTGAATTTGAGGATTTTCTTTGCGACTATATATGTATCCTATCAAATAATCCTCTGCATCTTTACATTTATGTGCTATCTTATTCGCATAAAACATGTTAAATACATCTGTACGTACATCGTAAAATTCATATGATTCATCTTTTACTGTCTGCATTGTATCTTTTATTAGGTCATAGTCATCTGCAAGTTCTGCCTTTATACTTCCTAATGCCCACATTTCTTCTTCTTCAATCTGCTCATATTTTTCTTTATACTTCGGTTCTGTTTTTTCATAAATTTGTAACATGATATTTAATAAACTAACTTTGCCTTTTTCGTTAATACGTAGATTAACATTTTTTGGTTCTAAATATCTACTTAAACTTTGTATTACTTTAATTGTTCTCTTAACTTCTTGTGGTTTTGCTAGTTTCATTTTACCACACCTTATTTTATGAAAAAGGCGACTTTCATCTGTCGCCTTTTTCCTTTTCCATAGCCAAAGATTTTAAAAGATCTTTCACGATATCAGCCTTCATTTGTAAGAGCTCTGTATCGTGGAGCTCGTTCTCGATATAATCTGCAAGCTCTGCTTTTATATCTAAAGCTTTTGCACAGCTCGCAAGATATAAATCTTGAACTTCTTCGGCCGGAGGCGTCTTTGTTAATGTGTCAATATCTTTTTCGATTTCATTCATAATTTTTGTTTCTCTTGGTGTTAACATTTTTTTGAATTTACTCATAAAAGATCCTCCTGATGTGTTATCAACATTGCTTACACATTTAATTATAACATATTTTCCAATTTATGTAAAGTAACTTGTTTAATACCTAGTAATTAACTTGTGATAATATCACCCCATAATCATATTAATATTTTTTTCGGAAATGTCTCCCTTTTAAACAAATAAATATTTTCTCCACAAAATTATTTAATTATTATAAAATAAAAAAGTAGGAATTTCTATGCATAATTCATTTGCTTTTCAAAAATCCTACTTTTTCTTTAATTATTCTTCTTCATTTCCTTTAAGCTTTTCTGCCATATGTGCAGCAGTTAAACTATCTATCATATTATCTAAATTTCCATTTAAGAAGTCTTCCATTTGGAATATACTTAATCCTATTCTATGGTCTGTTATTCTTCCTTGTGGGTAGTTATATGTCCTTATT
>UMCX01090619.1_pt1 | contig 15438 bp, 8 predicted proteins | sample 1964341 | NCBI WGS metagenome assembly UMCX01 (sample SAMEA4835979, study PRJEB28245) | human gut metagenome | biome: gut microbiome; material: fecal sample | place: Denmark | collected 2008
TTATCCAAGTCTGTTTTGTCAAGAACTTTTTTCATTTTTTGAAACTTTTTCTTTCAATCGGTTTTGTCCGATCTGTTATCTCAAACACGACAACTCTGATATCTTATCATGTGTTGTTCTGTTTGTCAACAACTTTTTTGTTGTCCGCTGTCAGATCATGTCATGTCCTGCGGTCAGCTTGACTATGTTACCATCTGGGTATTATTTTGTCAACCTATTTTTTCCAAAAATTTCACTTTCTTATGTGTACTTTCGCAAAGTGAATTTTACTGTTTCAGTTCATCTTTCCAGAAAAGATATATTTCCACCGTATTTTATTTCAATATCGCATCCATCGCATCTTTCACTGACCTCACACCAGTCAGGCGGATTCCCTTTGGCACAGATCCACTGTCCTTCATGGAATCCAGGCTGACCTGTGGCAGAATGCATTCATCAAATCCAAGTTTTTTTGCTTCTGTCACGCGCTGCTCTGCCATACTGACGGCACGCACTTCTCCGCTTAAGCCCACTTCTCCGAAACAGATCGTCTTCTCATTGATCGGGTTTTCACGGTAACTGGATATAATGGCAAGCACAATGCCAAGATCGATCGCTGGCTCATTCATTTTTACGCCGCCCGCGATATTCACATAAGCGTCACAGTCTCCAAGTTTTAATCCCAGCCTTTTTTCAAGTACTGCCATCAGAAGATTTACCCTGTTAAAATCGGTGCCTGCAGCCGTTCTCCGCGGGATTCCAAAATTACTGTGGCAGACTAACGCCTGTACTTCCACCAGAATCGGTCTGGTTCCTTCCATAGAACACGCAACAACCGAACCGGATGCACCTTCCGGTTTCCCGCTCAGCATGTATTCCGAAGGATTTTCCACTTCCATCAGTCCGTTCTGTCTCATCTCAAACACGCCAATCTCATTCGTTGAGCCGAACCTGTTTTTGACACCGCGCAGTATACGGTATGCCGCATGCCTGTCCCCTTCAAAATAGAGTACCGTATCCACCATGTGTTCTAAAACTCTCGGACCCGCAACCACGCCCTCTTTCGTCACATGACCGACAATAAAGATGGAAATTCCCATCCCCTTTGCAATCTGCATAAATACCCCTGTGGATTCCCGCACCTGTGATACGCTGCCCGGTGCAGAGGAAACTTCTTCGTTATACATGGTCTGTATGGAATCTATGATCACGATCTGCGGTTTTTCCCGGTCAATCACCGTTTTTATCGTGTCTAAGTTCGTTTCACATAAAAGTGTCAGCGAATCGCCAAAGGTTCCGATACGTTCTGCCCTTATTTTGATCTGCTGCAGGGATTCCTCTCCGGATATATATAATACGCGCACACCTTTCTCCGATAAATTCCGGCATACCTGCAAAAGCAGTGTTGATTTACCGATTCCCGGATCACCGCCCACTAACACTAAAGATCCCTGTACGATTCCGCCGCCAAGTACACGGTCAAGCTCTTTCATATCCGTCGACATGCGTTTGTCCTGTGTCATCTCGATCTGTGAGAGCGGAACGTTCTTCGCCTCTGCCGCTTTTGCCGCTACCCTGCCGCCTTTTGCTGCACTTTTTTTATCGATCATCTCCTCAACAAATGTATTCCATTCCTTACATGCAGGACACTGTCCCATCCACTTTGATGATTCGTAACCACATTCCTGACAAAAAAATACTGTTGTTTTTCCCTTCGGCATATTCCTTCTCCATCTCTTTTTATTGTTTATCAGTATACTTACTTTATCTGTAAAAAGCAACTTACTTTCTATGACAAAAACCGGAAAAAGCAATCCGCTTCTTCCGGTTTTTATTATTATTGCAGAATTATTTTTTTACTTTAATTTTCACTGCCGAACTCCTGATTGTAAAGTCTGCAAGTAATTCATTCCTGCCATTTACAACCACTTTGTAATAATATGTTTTTTTCTTCTTTGCTTTTTTATCTGCAAAAGACGTCTTCTTTGTGGTTCCAATCAGAGTATACTTACCGTTCTTTTTTTCTGCACGGTAAATCTGATAAGTTTTGGCACCTGTTACCTTATTGTAAGAAACGGTAACCGTTCCTTTTTTGTTATTTTTTACTTTTGCAGCAACTTTGACACCATATATGATGACTGCCGGCTTACCGGAAGCAACCTGTGTACCATATTCCGAGGTCATATAAGAGGCAATTCTTGTTCCTTTTTCCCCATATGCACTGACCATATAATAATATTTCACACCTTTTTTCAACCGTGCCCTGTCATATGCCGCCGTGCCTGTAATGGATCCGTCTTCGCCATAATATTCCCGATAGTGAACCTCACTGTAATATCCTGTCTCATCATTGGAATCTTTTGCGATCAGGTTACCTGTTGCTGCATAAAGTTTTTCGTCCGTATTACATAACGGCGTATATACAGAACGGACGACTTTATAATATTTCGCACCTTTTACCTTTTTCCAGGTAATCTTTACTGCATTCTTCTTCGTATCATAAACAGCTTTGATGGATTTTACTGCTGCAAGTGATGTAGATTCTTTTGACGATGACCATCCACTGTATTCTTTTTTGGAATTATAAGCCCTTACCGATACATTGACGTATTCTCCGCTCGATAATCCTTTAATGGTGTATTTATTTTTCTTTACCGTTACATATTTTTCTGCAACTGTTTTTTTCTCACCATATTTATCATATACCATGTATCGGATCTGATAGCCTGCAGCGTACTTGTCCGCATCCCATTTAACGCTTACATTTTTGCCTTTATTGGTAAGGACGAGATTTCGCGGCTCCTCGAGCTGCATTTTAACTCTGGTCGACGCGGTAATGTATTTTAATGTTTTTCCGTCTTTATAATATGCACAGATCAGATAGGTGTAACTCTCACCGAATTTTAACTTTTTGTCCGTGTATGTTGTCGTTTTTGCGTTTGTGATCGTTTTCACCAGTTCATACTTTGTATTTTCTACTGTTACGGCACTGTTGCCCGAATTGATCCATCCTGAAATTTCTGTGATATCCTTGTCACTCTCAGAAGTTCTGTAAATCTCATATTTTGTTGCAGAACCTACTTTTGTCCAGGTCAGTTTCACTGTATTTTTTGAGTTCTTAGCCACCTTTAATACAATGTTATTTACACGGCTGGTACTTACAGTAAAATTTTTATATATACTGTAACTTTTCGTTTTTCTGTCCGGATCATAATAATAAGAGCGTACCTTGTAGGAGTATTTTGTGCCTGCCTTTAAATTCTGATCTGTATAGACATAGTCTGTGGTCGTTGCTATTTTCTTATATTTTTTACCTGAAAGACGATAAATCTCATATCCGGTACAGCTTCCTCTGGTAAAAGATAACTTTATACTGTTTTTTCCCGCCTTTGTATATACACGCGGTACGGATACCTTATCCGTATAGCTTACCATATTCGAAGCAGGACTCATTGCCGTATAATAAGTCATGCCAACAGATATATTTTTATATGTTTGATTTTTTTGAGCATCTGTTACTTTTATTTCCTTATTTACGGTAAACACCGGCTTCTTTTGTATGTTATAAAGAGAACTGCCTGCATCATAGGTATGCGCAACAAATGTATATTTTACGCCCGGTTTTAAAGAGATTGCACTGTATGATCCATCGATTCCCTTCACTTTGTAAGAACGTACATAACTGCTTATTTCCTTACTTTCAAGCTCCGTAAGTGCATCTTTTAAATAAAGTTTTTTCTGCTGTCCCTGACCATCCGTATAGTAACCATAAGCGTTCAAAAGCTCATAATTATAATGCGCCGGCTTCTTTCCTTCTTCAAAAACATAAATGACTACATCCGCATCGATTGGCGTCCATGAGAGCTGCCAGTCATCTCCATTGTACGTCTTTTCTATTTTGAGATTTTTTACTGTCGGTATGTTTCCATTAATGCTGGCCGTTGCAGTTATGACATCTGAATAACTTCCATCTGAAAAATATCCTTCTTCCGCAGATTCCAGTCTGACGGAACAATAAAAATATGGCAGTCCTGAATCTATTGTAATATTACAATACGGATCTGATGCATACTCTGAATCCGTTTCATAGGAATCGTTTTCTCCTTTTGCATTTACATAAGCATCGTACAGCGTTCCCCTCTTATTGTAAAACTGTAAAAAGCTCTCTATATTCGTAATATTTAACGGTTTGCTGCTTCGCAGGTAATACACACGATAGCTATCCACTCCGTTTTGTGCATTCCAGGTAACTGACATCTCTTTTCCCTTTTCAGAAACTTTTGTACCGGTTACCGGTGATAACTTCTTTAAAGAGTAATTTTTATAAGTATAGGTGTCCGACCATTTACCATACATGTCCACCACATATTTCGTCTGTTTCGATTCTATAATATATTGGCTATTATCATTCCAGTTCCAATATACCTCCTGTTTGTTACTTGTCACTTCATGATAATATACAGCACGGACTTTTACGCTGACCTGCTGTCCTGAATTCAATATGACATATGGCAGTCTTGCTACATCTGATGTTATCATCTCATGTACGGTTCCGTCTGACGCATCCAAAAATAATCCCGGCATATTATAGACCTTGGTATTTCCATCGCAGACCACTTCATATCCAACCTTCATCATGTCTCCGGCTTTATTTTTCATTGTGGCCGTATCATTATTAACCGGATTCCAGCTTATTTTTACATAAGTTTTTTCAAAAGAAATCTCTTCATAAGCATCTGCATATACAACATATTTATATTTTTTCGATGCTGAATCATATACCGATTCATACGTTAATTGCTTATAAAAATGTCCATTATAACTATAATAAAGAACCTGTGTATCATTTTTTACTGCATACTCATCTATCCGCTTTTTGGCATTTTCCGATGAATCACTTACAGTAATTTCTGTAATTTCATCACCTTCTGTCACATAATGATACCCTGTCGCATCACATGACCGCAATGCTCTATACGTCTTACCATTGACTCTATACATTCCATATGCATCTTGATATTTATCTGTGTTGCCTTTCAGTATGGCTTCTGCCTTATTATACAGGTTTACAAATCCATCAATATCCGTACCGCTGCACTGACCATAATAGTTATTTTCATACTTGTATAATCCTACGGTCTTATCCCAAAAATTGCTCCTTTTTGTAATCTTAAAACCTGCAATTTCGTCTGTCGTACCTGCTGCAATCACTCCGTTCTGGAACCGATTCACATAAGCATATCTCAGCTGCCGGCCAGACGCTGTTGTTATAATACTTCCGTCATCTTTTCCTCTTACATTGATTACCTTTGACGGTTTATCAATTGCAGCGAGTTCTTCCTCTTCAGTCTCTTCTTCGGTCTCTTCTTCTATTTCTTCTTCCGATTCTTCTTCCGTCTCTGTTTCCATCACTTCGGTATCATCAACAGCCTCCGTATCATTCACGTTTTCTGTCTCTTCTACAGTTTTCTCAGTTTCTGATGCCTCTGATGTTTCTGGAATTTCCGATGCCTCGCTGTTCTCTGTCTGCCCGCTGTTATTTTCTGCAGACTCACTGTCCGTTTCGCTTTCTGTCTCTGTCTGTTCTGTTGCTAAAGCTGCTTCCATCGCATCTTCTTCCTGTATCACAGCCTCTGTTACTGTCTGTACATCTGTCTGCGGCAATCCAGCAGCACCTGCTGATGTCCAATCTCCGACCGTCAGCGTAAGCGCCATCGCAAATGCCGCCATACGTTTCCAACCCGTGAGTCTCTTTCTTTTCATAACTTTTCTCCTTCTGATTTATTGCACATTGTCACGCGCATTTTTTATGTTAATGTAACAGTTTATCCCCGTCAATCGTACTTTCGTACTTGAAAGCGCAAAAAAGCTTACATGCCCTTTTGACATGTAAGCTTTTTTTGATCTCACTTTTCCGTTCTTAACACTTTGTAACTTTTACATCTACCGGATGGTCGCCAAGTTCTACACTTAAGCTTAATTTGCCGCCAAGATTTGTCTTCATCTTTCCTGCATCTGCGCCATCGATCGTGATGTCGTACTCTGACTCATCCTCAAGTTCTACTGTGATCTGTGCATCTTCCGGTCCCTCTACCTGAAATGTCAGGCCTGTATCTGTTGCATTCAGATTCATGACAGCCGTTCCCGGAACAGATTCATATACGAACATGCCATTGCGCTCTAACTTGGTGATCTCGGAAAATGTCTTCACCTTGTAGATATCTCCCTGATGTTCGAAATTATCAAGTTTCGCCTTTGCACCTAATGTGTAATCCCCAAAACTGATCGTTCCATCTGCTTCTGAACGAATTAATTCGCTGATCGTTGCCATTTTTTCCTCCTGTGATAAAGTAGTTTTCTCTTTATCGTAAAATTTTGTGCCCTTATTATATAATATCCCCGTCACGATTTCCAGTGCTTTCCCGGATATTTCAGTAAAATTTTATTTTGTTTCGAACACGACTTTTTCTTTGTGGATCGTCACGACCACTTCCATATCTTTTTTCACTTTGCCGGACAGGATTTCTTCTGCCAGTTCATCCTCGATATCGTTCTGGATCTGACGGCGCAACGGTCTTGCACCATATTTCGGATCATACGCTTTATCGACAATATGCTTTTTGACGCTGTCACGCACGGTAAGGTGGATTCCCATCTGTTTTTCACAGCGGTCTGTAAGTTCTTTTAACATCAGTGCAACGATCTGTTTCATATCGTCTTTGTTTAACGCTCTAAATACGATCGTCTCATCAATACGGTTTAAAAATTCCGGTTTAAAAATACGGCGTACTTCTTCCATCACGCTGTTTTTCATGCGGTCATAATTCTGTTTTTCATCATCCGAAACTGCAAATCCAAGTTTTTTCGGCTCAATGATCGCCTGTGCTCCGGCATTTGACGTCATAATAATGATCGTATTTTTGAAATCTACTTTGCGTCCCTGGGAATCCGTGATATGACCGTCGTCTAACACCTGCAGTAAAATATTAAATACATCCGGATGCGCCTTTTCGATCTCATCAAACAGGATCACCGAATACGGATTTCTGCGCACCTTTTCGCTGAGCTGTCCGCCCTCCTCATGGCCTACATATCCTGGCGGTGAACCAATCATCTTTGATACGCTGTGTTTCTCCATATATTCCGACATATCAACACGGATCATAGACTGTTCGCTGCCAAACACTGCCTCCGCAAGTGCCTTTGAGATCTCTGTTTTTCCGACACCGGTCGGGCCTAAGAACAGGAAAGAACCGATCGGGCGCTTCGGATCTTTTAATCCGACACGTCCTCTTCGCACAGCTTTTGCCACTGCACTCACCGCATCCTCCTGACCGATGACACGTTTGTGTAAGGTAGCCTCTAATTTTCTTAAGCGGGCAGCCTCCCCCTCGGCAATCTTTCTTACCGGGATCTTCGTCCATCCGGATACCACATCCGCAATATCATCTTCTGTCACTTTTAACTTTTTACTGCGGCTGTCTTTCTTTGTCTTTGCCTGTATTTTGGCAAGCTCTTCTTCACACGCTTCTTTTTCGTTCTTCTTCTGCTTTGCACCTTCCACATCACCATCGTGCAGAAATTCTAACATTTCCTCTTCTAACAGGTTGATGCGATGTCTTAATTCAACGACTTCCTCCGGTTTTCCACCCGCGCGCAGACGTACCTTTGCTGCAGCCTCATCCATCAGATCGATTGCTTTATCCGGCAGGAAACGGTCATTGATATAGCGCGCAGACAGGCGTACTGCTGCCGATACCGCATCATCCGTAATCTTTACCTGATGATGCTTTTCATACTGTTCCCGCAGTCCCTCTAAAATCTGCACTGCCTCCTCTTCCGACGGCTCTTCTACCGTAACCGGCTGGAATCTGCGCTCTAGCGCAGCATCTTTTTCAATATATTTGCGGTATTCATCGATTGTCGTTGCACCGATCAGCTGCAGTTCCCCACGCGCAAGTGCAGGTTTTAATATATTGGAAGCATCGATTGCTCCTTCCGCTCCGCCCGCTCCGATGATTGTATGCAGTTCATCGATGAAGAGCAGGATATTGCCGGCTGCCCGTACTTCCTGAAGTACCTTTTTAATGCGCTCCTCAAACTCACCGCGATATTTTGAGCCTGCCACGATTCCGGACATATCCAAAGATACCACCCGCTTTCCCGCAACGGTATCCGGAACCATTCCGGTTGTAATACGCTCCGCAATTCCCTCAACGATCGCAGTCTTTCCAACGCCCGGTTCACCGATCAGACATGGGTTATTCTTTGTCCTTCTGCTTAAGATCTGGATCACACGGCCGATCTCTTCCTGTCTGCCGACTAACGGATCTAATACTCCCTCAGCCGCCAATGCAGTCAGATCTCTGGAGTATTGATTTAATACCGGTGTATCCGATGCTGTTTTTTTCACCGGCTTACCATTCATGAAATCTTCTTTGTACAGGCTCGCATCTTCTCCCATTGCGATCAGGATATCCACATACATTTTCTGGATATTGACCGCTAAGGTATTTAAAAGGCGGGATGCAACACACTCTGTCTCTTTCATCATCGCGATCAGGATATGCTCCGTCCCGATCTCCTCTGCATGAAAACGCGCTGCCTCCCTTGCTGCCCCTTCTAACACCTGCAGTGCCCTCGGCGAATATTCCTTAGCCTCTGCCGTCAGCACCTGTGCATCCGGTGCAATGAGTTCCTCGATCAGCTGCATGACTTTGTCAAGTTCTACTCCATTATCATTTAATACCTGCGCAGCGACGCCCGTTCCTTCTTTTAAAAGTCCGATCAGGATATGCTCCGTTCCGATATAATGATGATGCAGTGATTTCGACATCTTTGAAGCCTGATCGATTGCTTTTTTTGCTTTTGATGTATATCGTATCTGCATAGTTTCTCCATTCTTTTTCTATTTATAAATCATTTAAATCGATGATCTCTAAATCATCTTCTTCCTCTTCTTCTCTCGGAATGTGTTTTTTCTCCGGAGTATGTTTCCGCTCCGGCTTTTCTTTTCTCTCCGGCCTTTGTTTCTCCTCCGGTTTTTCTTTTCTCTCCGTGCGCTGTTTTTCCTCCGGTTTTTCTTTTCTCTCCGGCCTTTGTTTCTCCTCCGGTTTTTCTTTTCTCTCCGGACGCTGTTTTTCTTCCGGTTTTTTTCTTTCTACCGGCAGGAAATCTTCGTCCTCTTCCCAGTCTTCATCGTCAAGATCGTCAGACATGCCACGTCCAAACAATCCCGCACGCACTTTATGGATCTTTGATACGCCGACTTCGTTCTCTGTATCGTTTTCTTCCACATCATCCGGCTCTTCTTCCACTTTTTCTTTTGGTTTTCTGTGGAAAAATCCTTTTCTCTGTGTTTCTTCCTCCTCCCAGTCAGCGTCTTCCGGATCATCTACTTCCACGCCAGGATTCTCTTCTATATTATCATCTTCTTCCAGATCAGTATCATCTTCTGCTTCCTGATCCTTTCCCTGTTTTTCGGACTTCCAGTCCCAGTCATCCTCTTCCTCATCCCAGTCGTCACTCTTACGTCCTCTCAATAGAAGATTGATAATAATAACGACAAGTACTGCGATCACAAAAGCCATAATTCCCATCATATTTCTGGAAAAAGACTTTTCTTTTGCATATTGTTCAGAGAGATCATTGTATTCCTGCTGGAGATATTCCATATTAGAAACATCTTCCGCTTCTTCTGTTTCAAACTCTGCGTTCTGGTCTGCTGCCTGTCCATCTGTTCCATCCGCCGGCTGGTCTGTTGTCTGACCGTCTGTTCCATCCGCCGGCTGATCCACTGTTCCGTCTGCTGTCTGTCCATCTTCTCTGGTCAGTGTGATCGTATACTGGGCGAGTGCTCCGTTCTGCGCCTTCACGACTATTTTTATCGTATTTGTACCGACCTGCAGATTGTCATTTCCTGTGATCGACTGCACCGTCGCAAATTCATTAACCGGTGTTGCCGTCACTGTAACGCTTGTGACATCATTCGGTACGGTAGCTGTATATTGTACTGTCTTTCCTGTAAAGTCCGGGGATAATGTTCCCGCAGAAAGTGATAACACTTCCAGCGAATTATCTGCGGAAAGTGTTGTCTGTGCAGCAGCCACCTGGATTCCGGCAGCCTTTATGTCTGCCGCAGGTTCTGTCGCAAGACATCCCATGCAGAAAAGTGCAGCTATGAATCTTACTTTTCTCTTCATTCGTTTCACACTCCCTCTATTGCCATCATTACTATGGAATTATATGAGATATTCGAAAATGCGTCAACCTCAAACTCCCTCATTGTCAAATTCCGGAATAAAACTCTCCTCCGCCGTCTCCCCCTCCTGGATAAAACCGTTTTCAATCCCTATATCGATTGCAAAATCAATAACCTCATCATATTCCCGATCCGTGATCTTACGGTTTAATTCCGGATATTTTTTCACGTTAGAGAGCGGTGTAAACTGGTGCATGATACTGATATATATTTGATTCTCATAGGTTTCATGCAGATATTTCAAAACTGCTTTGGAATCTTTCGTGCACCCCGGCAGGATCAGATGGCGCACGATCGTACCACGCTTCATCAGGGAATCCTCCCCGTTTTCAAAAACTGCCGCACCCGTCTGACGCACCATCTCCGCTATCACCGCCTTAGCCACAGCAGGGTAATCCGGCGCATGGGAATATTTTGCACTCAAAGCGGTATCAAAATACTTAAAATCCGGAAGATAGATATCCACAATTCCTTCTAAAGAACGGATCGTATCCACATTTTCATAGCTGCTGGTGTTATAAACGATGGGTATCTTTAAATTCTGATTTCTTGCAAGCTCTACCGCTTTTATGATCTGTGGTACAAACTGCCCCGGTGTCACAAGGTTGATATTATTTGCACCCTTTTCCTGGAGTTCCAGAAAAATTTCGCCAAGCCGCTCCGTACTTATCGCCTTACCAGCCGTGCCATTTGCAATATTTTCATTCTGGCAGAACACACAGTGCAGTGCACAGCCGGAAAAAAAGACCGCACCGGAACCCATCTCCCCGGAAATGCAGGGTTCTTCCCAGAAGTGCAGTGCCGCACGCGCCACCTTAATCTCTGTGGTCTGTCCGCAGATGCCGCGCTCACCGGATTTTCGGTCCACAGCGCACATTCTAGGACACAATGTACATATTTTCATGGTATACCATCACTCTTTCTATTTAATTTAATGATTGCGCAACCGTGCCTTTTTTTGTATGATAGACATTGCAAAAAGAAGATCAAACACAAAGGAGTTTTCTTATGAGTCCAAAAAACTGTATGGTAGCACAGTCAGGCGGCCCTACTGTTGCGATCAATGCCAGCCTTGCCGGTGTGATCGACGGTGTAATGCGTTCTGACATGTATGACACGGTTTATGGTTCCTTAAACGGAATCACAGGTATTTTAAACAACGATCTGACAAATCTTTCTGAATTAATGCAGCAGAATTCGGAATATCTCGACCGCTTAAAGGTCACTCCGGCAATGTATCTTGGCTCCTGCCGTTACAAACTGCCAAATTATTTAGATGATGATTCTTCCTATGTATTCATTTTCAAACAGTTTGAAACTTACCATATTGATGCTTTCTTTTATATCGGCGGCAACGATTCCATGGACACCGTCTTAAAGCTCTCCGAATATGGCAAAAAAATCGGCAGTCCGGTGCGTATTGTCGGTATTCCAAAGACCATCGACAATGATCTCTGTGAGACAGACCATACACCAGGATTCGGTTCTGCCGCAAAATATATCGCATCTTCTCTTTTAGAAATCGCACATGACACATTTATCTATGCAGTCAAAAGTGTGACGATCGTGGAAATCATGGGACGTGATGCCGGATGGCTGACCGCTGCTTCTGCACTGGCAAGAAACGGTTATAATACAGCACCACATCTGATCTATCTCCCGGAGGTTCCATTTGACAAAGAGGACTTTTTACTGGATGTAAAGCGTATGCTTTTCGAGCGCAATAACGTGATCGTTGCCGTATCCGAAGGTATCCGCGATGCTTCCGGCAACTATATCAGTGCTTCCGAAAGTTCTGTTGACACCTTTGGTCACAGCCAGTTAAGCGGAGCCGGAAAAACACTTGAATTTTTAGTCAAAGAAAAACTAGGCGTTAAAGTCCGTTCCGTGGAAGTCAACGTATTACAGCGCTGCGCTGCACACCTTGCTTCAAAGACTGATCTTGATGAGGCTTTTACTCTCGGTCAGAAAGCGGTTGCTCTCTCCGAGGAAGGTGTTACCGCTTCCATGGTAACAATGCGCCGTATCTCCGATGCTCCGTACGAAATCTCCTATGAGCATGCCGAGATCCGCCACATTGCAAATGAGGCAAAATCAATTCCAAGAGAATGGATCAACGATGCAGGCAATGATGTCACACAGCCACTGATCGATTACCTTTCACCTCTCATACTCGGTGAAGTTCCGGTAAAATACGAAAACGGTATCCCTGTCTATATGGATGTCAGTCATTTAGCAAAACATCAATAAATTTACCGATCTCAACCCACGCTCTTTTAGATTCCGGCAGCATTTTTGCTGCCATCTGAAAGATGTGGAACATTCCTTCATAAATACTGATTCTTACTTTTACTCCCTGTTCTCTGGCTTTTGCAGCCACATCCACAGAATCCGAGAGCAGCATCTCATAGGAACCAACCTGTATCAGCATCGGCGGAAATCCCCTGAAATCCCCATATAAAGGCGAAATATAAGCATTATACGGATCGTTATCCCCAATATAATCTTTATTATAAATAAGGCTGTCCCTTGTTTTTCCAAATAACGGGTCGCGCTCAAAGTTTGTCTCGTAAGATTCCCCGCTCGCCGCAAGGTCTGTCCACGGTGACATGGCTACGATCCCACACGGAAGCTGCTTTCCGTGATCTTTCAGATAATGGCATAATGCCATCGCAAGACCGCCTCCTGCGGAATCTCCTGCGATGATGATCTGCTCGGAAAACCACCCCTGTTCCAACAGATAACAGTATGCGGCATAGGCATCTTCTAAAGCCGCCGGATACGGATGTTCCGGTGCCACACGGTAATCGGGTGTCAGAACACTCATTCCATGGCTGACTTCACAGTAAAGTCCGGCAAACATACGGTATGCATTCCGCATCGCTCCGACATATCCGCCCCCGTGAAGCTGTAAGATTACTTTTTCCGTATTCGGATTTTCTTTTGCCTGTAAATACTCCATGGAGAAATTATCCATCTCGATCACATCTAATGAAAAACAGTCCGGACATTTCCACGGCGGCTCCGAATCCCCGATTTTTTTCCTCAGTTCTCCATTTTTTATCTTTTTCCCAATCAGGTGATCATTTGTCACATGGGCGATCAAGTCCCTCATGACTCTTCCCCTGATGCTCGCTTCGCTCTCTCTCATCCGATTGCTCCTGTTCTTTTTATTCTAAATATAACTCAGCGGACATGAAATCTTCGTTTCAGTTCCACCCTTGCCCTGCGGTCTCCGATGATCAGTGTTCCAAGAAACAGAAACAGGGAAAACGCAAATGCGATCAGTGCAAAAAGCTGTGCCGTCACGATACCGGTAAAAATCAGTATTACCGGAACAATGCTGCATAAGATCATAAAAATCTGCCACATCATATAGCTCTGCCAGTTTCTGCGGTTTACGATCATACAGATGATAATACCAACATCGACTAAAATGATCGCCGACGGCAATGCATAATTGACAGACCATCCGCGGTAGCCGACCAGAAAATCGATTGCGATCACGATCAGTATCGCCATCAGCGTGAGTACCGTGATTTTGGCGCGGTAACCTGTCTTTCCAAGAATTGCAAAACGGATCAGCATATATCCGTAAAAGAATCCAAGCCCCGTGATCGCACTCCATGCAATCTGTGACTCGGTGACCACATTGATATAAATGAGCAGCACCTCAACCAAAAGTGCACAAAACAGATAGATTTTACTGATCATTGTCATTTTCCGGGTGTGCACTCTCACATCCGGGTACATATTCTCCACTTCACCTGTGTATTCTAACACGGATCCGCAGAGTGGACAGCGCTCTGTTTCATCTGATATCTCCACATTACAATTTCTGCATTTACTCATAATTTACTCCATTACTCTTTATTTCTACCGCAATCCCGTCCGAGGCTATTTTCCGGAAAAATCCACGCTGCACAGACGCATCGACAAGATCATAACTGAAACTGAATACAAGTGTATCCCCGTAAGAGCAGATCGTTCCTTTCAGATGCTGCCCCTTTGACATGGCAAGAAATGCATGAAACATTTCCACATAAGGGCGGTACTCTTCTGTCACGGAAATATTGCCGATATTTGTGATCGTCGCAGTATTGGCAAGTGCAGAAGTTGTATATACATACTTCATTGCAAGGTTTTTCAGGAAAAGCGGCACAACTCTTGCAATCAGCAGTTTTTCATTGGAAACGTTATAGGAAAACAGCTTTTCAAGATTTTCCCGGTTGATCTGGCTTCGCAGGCTTTCCTTCACGATTGCAGCCACCTCTGCAAACGTATAGGTCTCTTTGGTCGGATGAAATTCTGCGGACACCATGACAAAAAAGTTTTTCGTGGTAATAGAATTAAAATACGGCCGCAGATTAACCGGCACCGCAACACGGATCGGACACTTTGACGGCATGCCGTGCAGACATTCTGTATAAACGCTCCAGATGTACACACTTACCAGATATTCGTTGATACTGATTCCCATCGCATGACAGACCCTTTTCAACTCCGGTATTTTCATATAACCGTGCATCACGCCGAACTCGCCCGGTCTTAACTTTTCTCCACGGATCAGATATGCCTTTTTTGTCTGGTATCCTTTTGCGGAACTTTTTTTGTAATTTTTTAAGAAACTGTCTTCCCGGTTCAAAGACGTATCAACACTTAATGAATCTCCCAGCTTTTCCTGCAGGTCTTTATGTGCCAGACGCAGATACTGGTAAGTCAGCTCTTTTAAGAAATTGATTCCTCCCATTCCATCCGTCAAAACATGGAATACTTCCAGATTGATCCTGCATTTATAATAGGTCACACGGAACATATAACTGCGGTTTTTATTCTGCTGGATATATCTGCATGGAAAATTGTTCTCCATGCGAACCTTTGGCGCCGCTTTTCCGTTTTCCTCAAAATAATACCAGAACACCCCCTGCCGCAGTCTTAAGTTAAACCCGTCAAACTTCGGAAGCACCATATCAAGTGCCCTCTGCAGTAATTCCGGATTGATCTCCTCTTTCAGTGTAACACTGATCCTGTACACATTGCTCATGCTCTCCCCGGCAATGACCGGAAAAAGGTGTGCTGTATTATCAAGTCTGTCCCAACGGATATCACGGTTTGTCGGAACTCCTTTACTCTGTTTTTTCATATATTCCTCGTTTCTGCATATTTTACAGGCAGGCTGAGTTTCTGTTTTTTCTTCT
>UMCX01043028.1_pt1 | contig 15106 bp, 10 predicted proteins | sample 1964341 | NCBI WGS metagenome assembly UMCX01 (sample SAMEA4835979, study PRJEB28245) | human gut metagenome | biome: gut microbiome; material: fecal sample | place: Denmark | collected 2008
GGAGCAAGGTCAACACCCTTAAACCTCGCTTCGCTCGAGGAACAGCCCCCTCACACGCAAAAAGGACATCCCGCGCGGGATGTCCTTTCCTTTTTCCTTATTTATCGTTCTATCATTGATTATTTGTTTTCATCTCTGTGAGCAACGGCTGCGTCTATGAGGCCCTGGAAGAGGGGATGCGGACGGTTCGGGCGGGATTTGAATTCCGGGTGTGCCTGGGTTGCTTCGAAGTATGGATGGTCGGCGAGTTCGATGGTTTCAATGAGTCTGCCGTCCGGGCTGGTGCCGGATACGATAAGGCCTGCTTTTTCGAGTTCCGGGCGGAGTGCGTTGGAGACTTCCCATCTATGACGATGACGTTCATAGACGATTTCCTGGTTGCCGTAGAGTTCTCTTGTCTTGGTGCCTTCTTTGAGTTTGCACGGGTAGATGCCGAGGCGCATGGTGCCGCCTTTTTCGGTGACGTCTTCCTGGTCGGACATGAGATCGATGACCGGATATGGTGTATCCGGTACGAATTCGGTGGAGTTAGCGTCTTTCATGCCGCATACGTCTCTTGCGTATTCGATGACGGCGCACTGCATGCCGAGGCAGAGGCCGAGGAACGGGATCTTGTTGGTGCGTGCGTACTTGATGGTGGCGATCTTGCCTTCTACGCCGCGGTTGCCGAAGCCTCCTGGTACGACGATGCCGTCGATGTCTTTGAATACTTCACGGAGATCGGGCTGTTCTTCTTCGATGGTTTCGGAGTTGACCCAGCGGATGTTGACCTTATTTCCTGTCTTGAAGCCTGCATGGGAGAGGGCTTCGACGACGGAGAGGTATGCGTCGTGGAGTTCGACGTATTTGCCGACGAGGGCGATGTTGACGGTCTTATCAGCGGAAAGGATGCGGGAAACCATGGCTTCCCAGTCTTTCATGTCGCACGGGCTGTCGTCAAGGCCGAGTTTTTCGAGGGCGATGCGGTCGAGGCCTTCGTCTCTCAGCATAAGCGGTACTTCATAGATGCTGGATGCGGTGAGGTTGTTGATGACTGCATCTGGTTCTACGTCGCAGAAGAGGGCGATCTTTCTCTTCATGTCTTCCGGGAGTGCCTTGACGGTGCGGCATACGATGATGTCCGGCTGGATGCCGATGGAGCGGAGTTCCTTGACGGAGTGCTGGGTCGGCTTGGATTTCAGTTCGTCTGCTGCTTCGATGTATGGCACGAGGGTGACGTGGATGTAGAGTACGTCATTTCTGTTCGGCACGTCCTTCTTGACCTGACGGATGGCTTCGAGGAATGGCAGGGATTCGATATCGCCGACGGTGCCGCCGATTTCGGTGATGACGATGTCTGCATTGTCATTGCGGCCGACGCGGAGGACTCTGTCTTTGATTTCGTTGGTGATGTGCGGGATGACCTGGATGGTGGATCCGAGGTATTCGCCTTTTCTTTCTTTGTTGATAACGGACTGGTAGACTTTGCCTGTCGTCACGTTGGAAGCCTTGGAGAGGTTTTCGTCGATGAAACGTTCATAGTGGCCGAGGTCGAGATCCGTTTCGGCGCCGTCGTCAGTGACGAATACTTCGCCGTGCTGATACGGGCTCATGGTGCCGGGGTCGATGTTAATATATGGATCGAATTTCTGGATGGTGACTTTGTACCCTCTGTTTTTGAGTAATCTTCCGAGGGAAGCGGCCGTGATGCCTTTGCCCAGAGATGAAACGACGCCGCCGGTTACGAAGATGTATTTAGTCATGAGACCTCCTCTTTCAATGATAGTAACGCTCGAATTTTCTTCCTTTTATTATACTCCCGGCCCGTATGGGAAGAAATACGGCGGGATATATTTTTACATATGTTCAGGAGCAGAAACGCCCAAGATGGCGAGTGCATGCGCGAGGACGTACTGTACGGCTGTGATGAGGCCGAGGCGTGCTTCGGTGGTCTTTGCATCGACGCCGAGGATTCTGCATTCTCTGTAGAAATGATGGAAGAGGGCTGCCAGTTCGTAAGCATACTTGGCTACGCGCTGCGGTGCTCTTTCAACGGCTGCGCCCGCCAGAAGCTGGTGGTAGTTTTCCATTTTCTTGATGAGGTCGAATTCGCATTCTTCCTTGAGGTAGGAGAAATCGGTGCCTGCGAAGGACGGATCCCATTTCACGCCTGCTTCTTTCGCCTGATCGAAGAGGCTGTGGATGCGGGCATGGGCGTACTGGATGTAGTAGACCGGGTTGTCGCTGGACTGTTTCTTGGCAAGATCGATGTCAAAGTCCATCTGGGAGTCGAGTGTTCTTGCGCAGAAGAAATAGCGTGCTGCGTCGGTGCCGACTTCGTCCATCAGTTCACGCAGGGTGACTGCCTGGCCGGTACGCTTGCTCATCTTGACTGGCTGTCCGTCACGGAGGAGGGTAACCATCTGGAGGAGCATGATTTCAAAATCATCGGGGTTGTATCCGAGGAATTTCATAGCCGTCTTCAAGCGGATGATATATCCGTGGTGGTCAGCGCCCCAGATGTCGATGAGTTTGTTGTATCCTCTTTCGATCTTGTTTCCAACGTATGCGATGTCGGAGCAGAAGTAGGTCGGCACGCCGTTGGTACGGATGACGACTCTGTCCTTGTCATCGCCGTTCTTTGTGGTACGGAGCCAGAGGGCGCCGTCTTTTTCGTAAAGGTTGTCTTCATCCTTCAGTACCTTTAAGGCCTTGTCGACCTGTTCCGGATAGAGGGATTTTTCGGAGAACCAGTTGTCGAAGTCTACGTTGAAATCGTGGAGGTCCTTGCGGAGGGCGTCGAGTTTTTCGTTGAGGCTGATGTCCTTGAATGCCAGGAGGCGTTCTTCATCGCTCATGTCCAGGTATTTCTTGCCGTCTCTTTCAAGGATTCTCTTGGCTGTTTCGACGATGTCCTGTCCATGGTAGCCGTCTTCCGGGATTTCTGCGTCGTAGCCGCAGAGCTGGAGGTATCTGGCATTGATGGATTCAGCGAGATGGTCGATCTGGTTGCCTGCGTCGTTGACGTAGTATTCGGAATAGACGTCATAGCCGGCAGCGCGGAGCAGGTTCACCATAGCGGAACCGTATGCTGCGCCTCTGGCATGGCCGATGTGAAGCGGGCCTGTCGGGTTGGCGGAAACGTATTCCACGAGGATTCTGTCCTTCTGGTCTTTCGGAAGGTCCCCGTAGGACGGGCCTGTCTTCAGGATTTTTTCCAGTTCGGCATAGACGGTGTCTGCTGCCAGGAAGAAATTGATGAACCCTGCGCCTGCGATATCCATCTTGGCAACAAGGGGCGTGTCGATATGTTTCACGATCACTTCCGCGATCTGGCGCGGCGCTCTGTGCGCTGCTTTTGCCCAGCGCATGGAAGCATTGGTGGAATAATCGCCGAATTCCTTGGACTTCGGGACTTCCAGACGCTGCATGGGGGCGTATTCCCCTTCCGGCAGCTCGCCTGCCGCAATGGCGGCGTCCTTTGCTTTTTCAATGATTTCCTTCAGTTGTTCTCTGACTTCCATGAATACTCCGGATCCTCCCGCACTTCTATTACAACTTCATTTAAATGGTTAAACAGTCCTTTGAGCTCGACGTCGTAGGTCAGAACGACCTTGCCTTCGCCGCCTGTAAGACTGTCTTCGATGCTCCTTGTGACGACGGTCACTTCGAGGGGTCCCATCAGTGTCTGATAGGTCGACTTCGATGACTTGCCGATGCGGTACTCCTGCTCCTGCAGGAATGTGCCTTCCCGCAAAAGGCTGACGTGGTCCTCGTAAACGCGGAGCGTCGTCGTCGTGCCTTCCATGCCGGCTAGTTTCGTTTCCCGGTAAGAGACGTACCTCATATTCCCCTCTTCCCCGTAAATGCCCGGGGTTTCCAGGGTGATTTTCTCATCCTTTCCGGTCTCGTCACGCTGGACGGAAGTGACATTGATAATGACGTGTTTCTCCAATCTATGCCGCCTCCTTCATCAATGAATCAATCATTTTTATTATATCATAAGAAGGCCTTTTTCCACTCCTTCTTATAACAATACAATACTAATTATTATAGCACGCGCGTCTACCTCTCTCAAATGGAAAATGGAAATAAATAAAAAGAAAAAAGGGCGGAGAAATGAATCATTTCCGAGGGCCCTTTTCTTTTACTCTTTATGGTGTGCTCCGCGGTTGACCTGGATGATTTCTTCATGGGTGGGCGCTTTGGCAAGGTGCATGAGGTGGTCATTGATGGCATCGCGTACGCCGGGCGCTTTTCCAGGGACGGCTTCCTTCCCTCTCGAATTGGCCACGCTGACCTGATGACCGGCCTTCACGAACTTCTCCGCCAAAGTCCCGCCGATATGCCCGACACCAATAACACCTATATTCATATCCACGCCTCCTATATATTGAAAGTTTTATATATATTATACACGAGGGGGAAAAGGGAGGGAACTGGGGAAACGAACTACAGCTCGGAGTAATCAACCCTATCCGCCGGCATCAGAATTTGGGGCCGGCACCTTCCCCGTCTGGGAAGGCGAGTATTGGCGGCGCTTTGGGAAGGCGAGTGTTGGCGGCGCTCGGGAAAGTCAGCGCCCAGTACATCCGAGCTTGCGAGTTTCCACAAAAAAAGATGCGGAACTGTTTGGGTTCCACATCTCTATTGATTCTGTTTCTTTTCTTATCTCTTTCCGATTCTTCTTGCTTTGTAGGCTTTGAGTTTGGCGTCGCGGATTTCGAGGTGTTCGAAGTATTTCTTGGTTTCTGCGACGATGACGCCTGTGAGGCCCAGGAGGGCAATAAGGTTCGGGATAGCCATGAGGCCGTTGACGATATCTGCGAGTGCCCAGATGGATTCGAGTTTCAGGAAGGCAGCGGATGCGAGGATGACGAGGAAGAGGACTCTGTAGAAGAGGATGCTCTTGGTGCCGAAAAGGTATTCCCAGCAGCGTTCGCCGTAGTAGTTCCATCCGAGGATGGTGGTGAAGGCGAAGAGTGCGAGAGATACGGTGAGAAGGATCGGCGCGAAGCCGCCATAGGTGACGGCAAATGCGTTCTGTGTAAGTTCAGCGCCGTTGGTGTCACCGAGCCACTGGCCGGATACGATGATGGTAAGACCGGTCAGGGTACAAATGATGATGGTGTCGATGAAGGTACCGGTCATGGAAATGAGGCCCTGTTCTGCCGGCCATTTTGTTTTAGCGGCAGCAGCGACGATCGGTGCGGAGCCTAAGCCGGATTCGTTGGAGAAGAGGCCTCTGGCGATACCGCTTCGCATAGCGAGCATGACGCCTGCGCCTGCAAAGCCGCCGGCAGCTGCGGTGCCGGAGAATGCGCCGGTGAATACCTGGCTGATGGCGCCCGGGAGGCCGCCTGCATTGAGTGCCAGGAAGATGACGGTAATGACGAAGTAGATGACGGCCATAGCCGGAACGATTTTTTCAGCAGCTTTTGCGATGGACTGGAGTCCGCCGAAGGTGATGATAGCTACGAGTACTGTAATAACGGCGCAGGTGATGTAGGTGGAAATGCCAAAGCCTGCTTCCACGGAGGAAATGATGGCGTTCATCTGTGTCGTGGTGCCGGAGCCAAGGAGGGCTACCATGCATCCGAAGAAGGCAAAGAGAACGGCGAGTGGTTTCCATTTCTTGCCAAGGCCCATTTCGATGTAGTACATCGGGCCTCCGGCGATGTTGCCGTTGTCGTCGACCTGACGGTATTTGACGGCAAGGCAGCCTTCTGCGTACTTTGTCGCCATGCCGAAGAAGGCGGCGAGCCACATCCAGAAGAGTGCGCCAGGGCCGCCGAGTTTGATAGCGGTAGCGACGCCGACGATGTTGCCGGTGCCGACGGTGGCAGCGAGCGCGGTACAAAGCGCTTTGAATGAATCAATGTCTCCTTCGCCCTTGTTTCTTGCGAAGAATATGAGCTTCAGAGCTCTCGGCAGTTTGACGACCTGCAGCAGTGTGAGCCGGAATGTGAGCCAGATGCCCGTACCGACAAGTAAGACCAAGAGCCACGGTCCCCAGACGATGCTGTCAATCTGGTTTAAGATGTCTAACAACATAGATTTTCCTCCCATTTTCCCCAGATCCCCCACCCCTTTGGAGGGATCCACTACCTGAGAAAGACTTTCTTTTCCCAAAACCCATTAAAAAACCGCCGGCTCTAAAAATGAAAACAGAGCCGGCGGCCCATTGATTTCTCAAAGTCCTTGTCCGGCCCTGTCCTTTTGACTGAGAGATTGAGGCTTGCGCCTTTTGCACCTTCGGCTTCCGCATCGTTTCAGCGGAGATCTCCAGAGTTATGTCCGCATACAGTTTCGTGTCCTTTGAACGCCTGATAGTGTTACTCCTTCGGCAGTCTCCGAAAGGTGTATATTGAATAAGTATACACTTTTCATCCTCGAGCTCTTTCTGTATGCATCATCCATTACGAATTGTATTGTTATTATAAGGCAAAGCAGGTGTATTGTACAATAGAATTTTTGTAAATTTTTTTATATTTCTATAAAAATTTCTTACAAGTTTTGCATATATAGTGGATACTTGTTGCATTATAAGCATACACAAGTCTATTTTATTACTATTATATATAGGAGAGCGTCATGAAGCTCATCACTCCCCATTTCCTTCCTTCTTATTCTGTGATCTGAATGTCAGAGGGCACTTCCTGTTCAGATGCGTTGACGACGACGGCAACGGCTGCATCGCCTGTGATGTTGAGGCAGGTGCGGAACATGTCGAGGACTCTGTCGATGCCGGCAACGAGTGCAAGGCCTTCGAGCGGAAGTCCGACGGACTGGAGTACCATGGCAAGCATGATGAGGCCTGCGCCCGGGACGCCGGCGGTGCCGATGGAGGCAAGGGTGCCGGTGAGGACGATCATCATCATCTGGTCAAAGGTGAGCGGTACGCCGAATACGTTGGCGATGAAAATGGAGCAGACGCCCATATAGAGAGCGGTGCCGTCCATATTGATGGTCGCGCCAAGGGGCAGTACGAAGGATGCGATGTCGCGGTGAACGCCGAGTTTTTCCTGGACGTTCTTCATGTTGACCGGAAGCGTGCCTGCGGAAGAGCAGGTGGTGAAGGCGATGGCCATCGCTTCGGACATGCCGCGGAAGAAGGTGACCGGGCTCATGTGAGCGGCGACGGTCGTCATGGCAGAGTAGACGCAGACGGCGTGGATGGTGCAGCCGATCAGCATGCAGATGATGACGGAGAGAAGCGGCAGGAGCACTTTCGGTCCGTTCATGACGACGACAGGAAGCAGCAGGCAGAAGACGCCGATCGGGGCGGTCTTCATGATCATGGCGATGATCTTGTAGCAGACTTCAGCGAATGCATCGAAGAAGCTGATCAGTGTCTCGGCTCTCTTGCCGCCGACGGAAATGATGCCGGCTCCGACGAAGAGGGCGAAGATGATGACTGGCAGGATGTCTGCCTTGGCCATGGATGCGATCGGGTTCGACGGGATCATGTCGACGAAGACCTGCATGATGCTCGGGGCTTCCTTGACCTTCGGCGCGGTCGCTCCGGCCATGCTCATGCCGGTGCCCGGATCAATGGCCAGGGCTACGGCAAAGCCGATCACGATGGCGATAGCGGTGGTCACCATGTAAATGGACAGCGTCTTGATACCGATACGGCCCAGTTTCTTCATATCCCCCATGGACGTCATGCCGACGACCAGGGAACAGAAGACGACAGGAACGATCATCATCTTGATCAGATTGATGAACATGGTGCCGATCGGGGCAATCCATGTCTTCACAGGCGCCGCCGCGCCTTCTCCCAATACCAGTCCGACGATGACGGACAGGACAAGGGAGGCAAAAATCTGTAACGAAAGATTCATAATTTCCCCTCCAGGTGCCTTTTAAGGCATTAAAAATGATAGACATATTATAGGAGCATACATAATAAAAAACTAATAGATTTCGTAAATTATCCATACATTTATATATGTACCCGTCTGAGATATTTAATAAATTATGTAAAGCATAACCTTTGTATTATAATTCATGAGATTTACTATTTCGCTTTATGAATCAACATGCATGAAAAAAAGAGCGCGATTGAGAATAACCGCGCTCCCTATGTAAATTCGCTATAGGAAGGAAATGAGATTTCCTTTCTGAAAAATAAACGGGAAACTTTATTTTCTAATGATATTCAAATCTTCTGGACCGCTTCTTCTGCGGCCGTCTCCCCTGCCCTTGCTGCCTTTTCAGCGGCAATGACTTTCTGGTAGGAGAAGACTTCTTCCTTGATGACCGGTGCGAGGACGAGGATGGAGATCAGGTTCGGGATCGCCATGAGAGCGTTCGCGATGTCAGAGAGGCTCCAGACGAGGTCTAGGGTCTGGGTAGCACCTACGTAGACGACCATGGAGAAAGCGACGCGGTAGATGAGGTTGTACTTATGGGTGCCGAAGAGGTATTCCCATGCTTTTTCGCCGTTGTATTCCCAGCCGAGGATGGTGGAATATGCGAAGAGGATGATGCCGATGGAAACGATGTAGCTGCCGATCGGTCCGATATTGTGGGAGAAGGCTGCCATGGTGAGGGCCACGCCGGTCAGGGGCTTGCCGTCAGCGCCAAGGGTGCCGAGGACGCCGGAGGAAGCAATGGTGAGACCGGTGATGGAGCAAACGACGATGGTGTCGATGAAGGTGCCGGTCATGGAAATGTAGCCCTGTCTTGCCGGACGGTCAGTCGTGGAAGCAGCGGCCGAGATGGCAGCTGAGCCGAGGCCTGCTTCATTGGAGAAGCATCCTCTTGCCACGCCGTAGCGCATAGCGTTCATGACAGAAACAGTGATCGTACCGAGCACGCCGCCTTCGACAGCGGAAGGATCGAATGCCATCATGATGATCATGTAGAGGCCGTGCGGTACGTTTTCAATATTAAGGATGACGCAGAGGAGGCCGGCAGCGATGTAGAAGGCAGCCATGCCTGGAACGACGATGGAGGAAACTCTGGAAATGGAGGTGATGCCCCCTACGATGACGGCAAGGGTCATGACGGTCATGATGATGCCGCTGATTTCATTGGAAACACCGAATGTCGCATTGACGGCGGTGCTGATGGAATTCGCCTGGGTCATGTTGCCGATGCCGAAGGAGGCAATGACGGCAAAGAGAGCAAAGAGGAAACCCATCAAGATGCCGGCTTTCTTGTTCTTGAAGCCGTTCTTCATCGTGAACATCGGGCCGCCCTTCATTTCACCCTTCGCGTTCACTTCGCGGAACTTGAAGCCGAGCATGCATTCAGAGAATTTCGTGGACAGGCCGAAGCAGGCGGAAATCCACATCCAGACGAGAGCGCCTGGGCCGCCGGCAAACATAGCCGTCGCAACGCCCACGATATTTCCTGTGCCGATCGTAGCCGCCAGAGCGGTCATCAGCGCGGAGAAGGGAGAAACGTCGCCGCTGCCCCTTGAAGTCGTCCTAGACTCCTTCGAGAAAATGCTCTTCAGAGCATAAGGAAGATTTCTCCATGTGAGAAAGTGAAGAGTGAGGGTCATGTAAATCCCCGTGCCCACGAGGAGACAGAGCATAACCGGCCCCCATACGAAACTATCAGCCGCATTGGCCCATTGATTGAGTTCAGCCATATCCATTTTCGGCAGCTCCCTTCTTGATTACTTGCTATACGGGATTCAATAATTTTTGGAAACAAAAAAGCGCCGCACTCAGCCTTCAGAAAGATCTGAAGTGCAAAGCTGGCGCTATGTATGTATGCATCCACGCATAGCCGGGAGTTACCCTGCTGCCAGCCCTGTCCTTTTGCCTGAGAGATTCGGGATCAAAGATCCCTTTGCACCTTCGGCGTCCGCATCTTTTCAGCGGAACTCTCCAGAGATGTGTCCGTACACAGTTTCGTGTTCTCAGAACGCCTGATAGTGTTACTCCTTCGGCAGACATTTTCATGTCATTTTTCCGTGTACTTCATCCACCCTTATGGTACGGGAACCCGTACATTTCCACCACAAACCGGGACTCGTCATAGATTCCGCCCTCGGATGTGATTTGATTGAATTATACACGCATTTTTTCAAAAAGCAAGTACTTCTTCATATATTTTTTTATATATTGATACTATGTATTTTTTAAATTCCGCATACATGAAAAACGCCGCCTGTATACTGTATATAGCATATACAGAGAGTATAAGGAACTAGTTTTCGGGACAGATGAAAATGGATGTACTATGTTTTTTGATAGAAAATATCTATGTAATTTTGAAACAGGAGGAAAACGGGAAAAAAATAAAAGATTAAAGGCGCAGGGAATGGGAAGAGACAGATGGATGAAAAAACAAAAGAGGAGATTTTAAGAGCGCAGGATACCTTCCTTATATATATAGTATTTATATATAGAGAGGAGGATTAAAACCGGACAACCGAACTTCGTTCGTAGTAATCAACCCTAACCGCCACTTCGTGGCCCTCCTTCCTCGTCTGGGAAGGTCAACACCACTTACTTGCTTCGCAAAAGGAAAACAAGCAAACCGAACTTCGTTCGAGGAAAACCCTACAACCAGCCTAGCGGCTGAGGAACTACATCTCATTCGTCAGCTACGCTGACACCTTCTCTTTTCGGAGCAAGGTTAACACCCTTAAACCAAGGCTACGCCTTGATAAAAAACTCAAAACCCCGCTACGCTCGATGAAATGCAACTCATCCGTCAGCTCCGCTGACACCTTCCCTTCCAGAACAAGGTCAAAACCGGCCTACGGCCCTGAAAATCCAGACTCAGTACATCGCAGTTAGCAGCAGCGGCAAGCGGCGCACCTTGGCCTTTTCCCCTACCCCCCCGCCAGAAAACCCCGTCCTATGCATCGGGCGGAGTTTTGCTGTGTTTCCTGTATTTCCTTTATTTCCTGTAAGGGAGATTTCTTTAATCTTGCCTTTTTGAGCCTGATCAGATACCGGCTCTTTCTTCGATTGCTGCTTCTTTGGCAGCTGCTTTTTCTGCTTTTTCGCGTTCGATGACGGCCTGGAAGCGGAATACTTCTTCTTTGACGACCGGCGCGAGGATGAGCATGGAGATGAGGTTCGGGATGGCCATGAGGGCGTTTGCAATGTCGGAGAGGTTCCAGACGAGGTCGAGGGTCTGGGTGGCTCCGATGTAAACGACCAGGGAGAATACAACGCGGTAGATCATGTTGTATTTATGGGTGCCGAAGAGGTATTCCCATGCTTTTTCGCCGTGGTATTCCCATCCGAGGATGGTGGAGAATGCGAAGAGGATGATGCCGATAGAGACGATGTATGCACCTACGACGCCGATGTTCGAGGAGAATGCGGCGATGGTGAGTTCGATTCCCTGAAGGGGTGTGCCGTCGGCTCCGTTGGTGCCGAGGACGCCGGAGGAGGCGATGGTAAGGCCAGTAATGGTGCAGACAACGATGGTATCCCAGAAGGTTCCTGTCATATTGATGTAAGCCTGACGGACGGGGTCATCGGTGGTAGCTGCAGCAGCGGTGATGGCTGCGGAGCCCAGGCCGGCTTCATTGGAGAAGCAGCCTCTGGCTACGCCGTAGCGCATAGCGTTCATGACGGAGACGGTGATTCCACCCAGGACGCCGCCGCCGACTGCCTGCGGGTCGAATGCCATCATGAGGATGAGGTAAAGTCCGTGAGGAATGTTTTCAATGTTGATGAGGATGCATGCCATGCCGGCTACGACATAGAAGACGGCCATGCCCGGTACGACGACGGAGGAGACTCTGGAAATGGTCTTGATGCCGCCGACGATGATGGCAAGGGACATGACGGTCAAGACTATGCCGGTCATTTCCGTGGATACGCCGAATGTGGAGTTCACGGCGCCGGAGATGGAGTTCGCCTGGGTCATGTTGCCGATGCCGAAGGAAGCGATGACTGCGAAGAGGGCGAAGAGGAAGCCCATGATGCTGCCGAGTTTCTTATTCTTGAAGCCGTTTTTCATGGTGAACATCGGGCCGCCTTTCATTTCGCCCCGTGCGTTCACTTCGCGGTACTTGATAGCGAGCATGCATTCAGAGAATTTGGATGTGAGGCCGAAGCATGCGGAGATCCACATCCATACAAGCGCGCCGGGGCCGCCTGCAAACATAGCGGTCGCAACGCCTACGATATTGCCTGTGCCGATGGTAGCAGCCAGGGCTGTGCAAAGTGCGGAGAACGGGGAAACGTCGCCCGTCCCTTTCTTCTGGCGGGCTTCTTTGGAAAGCACGCTGTGAAGTGCGTATGGGAGATTTCTCCAGGTACGGAAGTGTACCGTACAGGTCAGATAAACACCGGTCCCGACGAGAAGCAAGAGCATCAGCGGGCCCCAAACTATGCTGTCAATTTGGCTGACGATTGAATTTACAGAAGCCATGTCCATGATAAAATCCCCCTACCTTTTCATTACTGGTTACAAAGTAATTACTCCTTTTTCCAACAACAGGGAAAGCAAAAAACCGCCGCGTTCAGGCTCCGGAAAAACCGGAATCTAAAGGCTGGCGGTCCTATGTATGTATGCATCCATGCATAGCCGGGTGTTACCCTGCTGCCAGCCCTGTCCTTTTGCCTGAGAGATTCGGAATCGGTGATCCCTTAGCACCTTCGGCGTCCGCATCGTTTCAGCGGAGCTCTCCAGAGATGTGTCCGTACACAGTTTCGTGTTCTTCTGAACGCCTGATAGTATTACTCCTTCGGCAGACATTTTCATGTCATTTTTCAGTGTACATCATCCACAGATATGTATGCGCTTTGGCTCTATGAGCCTGCCGGGCATTTGCGGCATATACAAAGGCACTTGGCCTGAAGTATACAAGAGGATTGATGGATTTCCCTTTTTGAAAGGCAGGGCCCTCACCCGGGAGAGAGTTCTGGGTGTCTCTCCCGGCGGCCCGGGACTGCGATTCCGAAGATGGATGGATGCGCAGGCCCTGTCCCAGGCCTTGTATCATACTGCCCGGCGGAAGGGAAAATGGGGAAACCTTCTCGCCTGGCAGATATGAACCTTCTTACTCTTCCACTTCTGGCTGAGCTTTTGCACTTGCCAGGGATGGATCGAGGTCTTCGTATTCTTCGTAGTCCTTGCCGGTCTTCAGATGATCGAAGTATTTCTCGGTTTCTCTGACGACGACTCCGGAAAGGGCCAGAAGAGCGATGAGGTTCGGGATAGCCATGAGTCCGTTGACGATATCCGCCAGAACCCAGATGGCTTCTAATTTAAGGAACGCGCCGCTTGCGACAAGCGCGATGAATATAATACGGTAAGGAAGGATGCCCTTGGTGCCGCAGAGGTAGATCATGCAGCGTTCGCCGTAGTAGTTCCATCCGAGGATGGTGGTGAAGGCGAAGAGGACAAGTCCGACCATCAGCATGTAGCCGCCAACTGCCGGGAAGGCATCCTGGAAAGCTGCATTGGTGAGTGCTGCGCCGTTGAGGCCTTTGAGCCATTCGCCGGATACGACGATGGTAAGTCCGGTCAGGGTGCAGATGATGATGGTATCGATGAAGGTACCTGTCATGGAAATGAGACCCTGTTCTGCCGGCCATTTTGTCTTAGCGGCTGCGGCTACGATCGGAGCGGAACCAAGGCCGGATTCGTTGGAGAATACGCCTCTGGCAATACCGCTTCTCATGGCAAGCATCACGCCTGCTCCTGCGAAGCCGCCGGCTGCTGCTGTGCCGGTGAATGCGTTGGAAATGATGGTCTCAATAGCCATCGGAATCCGATTAGCGAAGTAAGCAAGGACGCCGACGGTGGAAACGAAGTAAATCACTGCCATTGCCGGAACGATCTTGGATGCGGCATTCGCGATGGACTGGAGTCCGCCGAGAGTGATAGCTGCGACCAGGATGGTCAGGATGATGGCGGTCCATGTCGGTGAAACGCCGACCGTCATCTGGGTGATTTCAACGATGGAATTGACCTGAGCGAATGTACCGATACCGAAGTATGCGACGAGTACGCCGAAGAGAGCAAAGAGAGTTCCAAGCCATTTATACTTCTCACCCATGCCGTTCTTGATGTAGAACATCGGGCCGCCGGCGATTTCGCCTTTGGAATCGACTTCGCGGTATTTAACAGCCAGAAGACCTTCCGCATACTTGGTTGCCATTCCGAAGAAAGCAGCCATCCACATCCAGAAAATAGCGCCAGGGCCGCCAGCTGCGATTGCAGTAGCTACGCCGACGATATTGCCGGTGCCTACCGTTGCGGAAAGAGCTGTGCAGAGAGCCTTGAAAGAATCAATATCTCCGCTGCCTGCGTTCTGTGCCTTGAAAATTAATTTCAAAGCCTTGGGAAGCTTGAAAACCTGCAACATCTTCAAACGAAGTGTCAGCAGAATCCCGGTTCCCACCAAAAGAACCAAAAGCGGTGGTCCCCAGATAAAACTGTCGGCTGCATTCAGCCAATTCATGTAATTCAAATCCATGTTCGTCCTCCTCGAAATAGAAATATGCAAAAAGCCGGCATCCAAAATATAAAACTCTGGAAGCCGGCATTGTCTATCCTAAAACGAGTACGAAAAAATCGTAAGAACGTTTCTTTATGCTCTGTCCTTTTGCCTGAGAGATTGGGACCTTGCGATCCTTACACCTTCGGCGCTCATTTGTGAGACTCTCCAGAGTGTGTCCGCAACCGGTACCGCCTCTTGCGAGGCACCTGAGAGTGTTACTCCTTCGGTAAGCCATACGGCTTTCTCCCACTTGCATCATCCACCAATATGAATTTGATGTTTGCATTATAAGTCCCAGCGGACCCATATGCAAGCGTTATTTTAGAGTTTAATCATTTTCTAATGGATAACCCCTTGAAAATTTCAGCACATTTTATCCAAAATACCACTAAAATTAACGTTCAAACCACTCCTGTGCACAAAGTGCGAAAACATCGATAAAACCAAGGATTTTGCATAGATTTCTAACTAATCATTTACTAATATAAGAAGAAAATGCTAAGATTGGTTTAATATTTGGAGGGATAAAATAGAGGGAGCTGCCCTCCTGGAAAAGTATTTTAGAAGTGGAAATAATGGGGAGAGAGATTAAAAGCGGGAAAACTAGGGGGAGAGTTTAAAACCAGACAACCAGCCTGACGGCTGAGGGAGAGGGGACGCGGACAAAAAGTTGGACCAATTGACAGAGGT
>UMCX01002090.1_pt1 | contig 14951 bp, 8 predicted proteins | sample 1964341 | NCBI WGS metagenome assembly UMCX01 (sample SAMEA4835979, study PRJEB28245) | human gut metagenome | biome: gut microbiome; material: fecal sample | place: Denmark | collected 2008
CCTTAAAACTGCTTCCGTTTGGAGGTGCCTGTATGATGGAGGGAGAAGACGGCGAGAGTACAGATGACCGGGCATTTGGCAAAAAGTCTGTCTGGGCAAGGATCAGTGTGGTTGCCGCCGGACCGGTGTTTAACTTTATCATGGCATTTGTCTTTTCTTTTATCCTTCTTTCCTGCAATGGATATGATGTCCCTAAGATCACAGAGGTCAGCGAGGGCTTTGCAGCGGAACAGGCAGGTATGCAGGCGGGGGATGTCATTGTAAAAATGAACGGAAAACATATTCATTTTTACCGGGAAGTCAGTTCTTACTCCATGTTCCATGCGGGGGAGACCGTGGAAGTGACTTATGAGCGTGACGGAAAAAGATATACGGCAGAGCTGACACCTCTGTATGATGAAGAACTTGGCAGATACCGCTATGGTTTTGTCGGCGGTGAAGTGGAGAAAGGAAATGTGTTTAAGAATCTTCTGTACAGTGGATATGAGGTAAAATACTGGATCGATACGACGTTTGGAAGCTTAAAAATGCTTGCCACAGGCGGTGTTACCTTAAATGATATGAGTGGTCCGGTCGGGCTTGTCGATGCGATCGGTGACAGCTATGAGGAGAGTGTTTCCTACGGTTATTATGCGGCATTTTTACAAATGCTCTATATCTGTATTCTGATCTCGGCAAACCTTGGTGTTATGAATCTGCTGCCGCTTCCGGCATTGGACGGTGGACGACTGGTGTTTCTGATCGTTGAGGCGATCCGGGGGAAAAAGGTTGATCCGGACAAAGAGGGCATGGTGCATTTTATAGGACTTATGCTTTTAATGCTTTTGATGGTGGTTGTAATGTTTAACGATATTCGAAAAATTTTCATGTAGAGGTGAAAGTACAGTGAAAACAAAAACAGTAAAAATCGGTTCGAAAGTGATCGGGGGCGGTAATCCGATCCTGATTCAGTCAATGACAAATACAAAGACAGAGGACATCGCTGCGACAGTGGCACAAATCAATAAACTTGCGGCAGCAGGCTGTGATATCATAAGATGTGCAGTGCCGACAATGGAAGCTGCCGAAGCATTGACAGAGATCAAAAAACAGGTGGAGATCCCGGTCGTGGCAGATATTCATTTTGATTACCGTCTGGCGATCGCAGCAATCGAGCACGGTGCAGATAAGATCCGTATCAATCCGGGAAACATCGGAAGCAGAGAGCGCGTACAGGCGGTCGTGGATGCGGCAAAAGAGCGGCAGATCCCGATTCGTGTCGGTGTCAACAGTGGTTCTTTAGAAAAAGATCTGGTAGAAAAATACCATGGCGTGACGGCAGAAGGAATCGTTGAGAGTGCGCTGGATAAAGTAAAAATGATTGAGGATATGGGATACGATAACCTTGTTATCAGCATCAAATCCTCGGACGTTATGATGTGTGTGAAAGCACATGAGCTGATCGCAGAAAAAACTGATCACCCGCTGCATGTAGGCATCACCGAAGCCGGAACGATCATCAGTGGAAATATCAAATCCGCAATCGGACTTGGACTGATTTTACATCAGGGCATCGGTGATACGATCCGTGTTTCACTGACCGGAGATCCGTTAGAGGAAATCAAATCCGCAAAGCTGATCTTAAAGACATTAGGACTGCGCAAGGGTGGTATTGAGGTCGTATCCTGTCCGACCTGTGGAAGAACCAGGATCGATCTGATCGGACTTGCAAACCAGGTCGAAAATATGGTTGCCGATATCCCGTTAGACATCAAAGTTGCCGTTATGGGCTGTGTGGTCAACGGACCGGGTGAGGCAAAAGAGGCGGATATCGGAATTGCCGGAGGTATCGGGGAAGGACTGATCATCAAACATGGAGAGGTCTACAAGAAAGTGCCGGAATCCGAACTGTTAGAGAGCCTTCGCTATGAACTGCTGCACTGGAATGAAAATTAGGTGTTACTGGTCACACGGAATGTGTGAACAAGCAACAATTAAGTAAGTTGGAGTTGGGTAAAACATGACAAAAATGTTTTTTGATGTATTTCCGACACTGGAAGTGAATGGAGATATGAAAAAACTGTTATCAGAGACGGAAGTTACCAAGGTCGGAATGAATCATGAGAAAGATCATATCCGTATCTATTTAAATGGAACACGTCTTATCCATAAAAAGAATATCTATCAGCTGGAAAAAAACATACATGATCAGATTTTTAAAAACCGGCATATGGACGTTAAAGTCATTGAAAAATATCAGTTGTCAGAGCAGTATACTGCAGAAAAACTGATGGATCTGTATAAGGACAGTATTTTAGAGGAATTAAAAAATTACAGTCTGATGGAATATAATCTGCTGCGCTCCGCCAAAATGGAGTTTACAGGAGATTCCCATCTGCTCCTGACTCTTGAAAACACGATCATTGCACAGACCAGATCACATGAGATCGTTGAATTTTTAGAGAAAGTGGTGTGTGAACGCTGTGGACTTGACCTTTCCGTAGAACTTGCTTTTGAGGAACCGAAAGAGAGCAAACACAAGAAAAACAGTGATTTACAGATCCAGTTTGAAATCAAAAATATTTTAAAACGTGTACAGCTTCATGAGGAGAGTGCACCGGCAAAGGCGGAAGAAGTACAGACGGCTGATACATCCATGAAAACTGCCACAAAGGAACAAAATCATTCAAAAGAATCTGCTGCAGGAAATAATGCAGGAAACGCGAACGGAAAGGGAGAAAATTCGTTTGGTAAAAAAGAATTCCGCAAAAAATATGATGGCGGATCCTACGGTGGATATAAAAAATCAGATAACCCGGATGTGCTCTACGGAAAAGATTTTGAAGATGAGACGATCCCAATCGAGAAGATTGTCGGGGAGATGGGAGAGGTTACGATACGCTGTCAGGTCATGACACTTGAGACGAGAGAGATCCGTAATGAAAAAACGATCGTGATCATGTCAGTCACGGATTTCACGGACTCCATTGTTTTAAAGATTTTTACCAGAAATGACCAGCTTCCGGAATTGCTTGAGGGGGTGAAAAAAGGTGCTTTCCTAAAGATCAAAGGCGTCACGACCATCGACAAATTTGACAGTGAGCTTACGATAGGTTCGATCGTCGGCATCAAAAAAATCCCGGATTTTACCTCAGTCCGTATGGATACGAGCCCGGAGAAACGCGTAGAGCTTCACTGTCATACCAAGATGAGCGATATGGATGGTGTCTCTGAGGTAAAAGATATCGTAAAGCGTGCGATGAAATGGGGTCATAAGGCGATTGCTATCACCGACCATGGGGATGTACAGGCGTTCCCGGATGCAAACCATGCGATCTCACCGGATGATGACTTCAAGGTGATCTATGGTGTGGAGGCATATTTGGTGGATGATTTAAAGGATATCATCACCAACTCAAAAAACCAGAATCTTGATGATACCTATGTGGTGTTTGACCTTGAGACGACCGGATTTTCGCCGGATAAAAATAAGATCATAGAGATCGGTGCAGTGAAAGTGGTGCACGGCGAGATCACAGAACGTTTTTCTACGTTCGTCAACCCGGAAGTGCCGATCCCGTACCGGATCGAGGAACTGACTTCCATCCGAGACGATATGGTGATCGATGCACCGAAGATAGAGACGATCCTGCCACAGTTTATGGAGTTCTGTGGGGATGCAATCATGGTCGCACACAATGCAGATTTTGATATGAGTTTTATCATCAAAAACTGTGAGAGACAGGGAATCGAGAAAGAGTTTACGATCATTGATACGGTTGCTTTAGCGCGAATTTTGCTGCCACAGTTAAACCGTTTTAAACTCGATACTGTAGCAAAAGCGCTGGGAGTTTCTCTGGAGAATCACCACCGTGCCGTGGATGATGCGGGATGTACGGCGGAGATCTTTGTAAAATTTGTAAAGATGCTTCACGACCGTGGCATGGAAACCTTAGATCAGGTCAACCAGATGGGACAGGCTTCGCCGGAGACCATCATGAAAATGAACACTTATCATGCGATCATTCTTGCGACAAACGATATCGGGCGCATCAATCTGTACCGTCTGATTTCTCTGTCACATCTGACCTACTATAACAAGAGACCACGTATTCCAAAGAGTGAGTTTGTAAAATACCGTGAAGGATTGCTGCTTGGATCAGCATGTGAGGCGGGAGAACTCTACCGTGCAATCGTGGGTGGACGGCCGGAGGAGGAAATCATAAGACTGGTAAAATTTTATGATTATTTAGAAATCCAGCCGCTTGGCAATAATGAGTTTATGTTAAAAAGCGACAAAGAGTCCGTCAGCACGATCGAGGAACTGCAGGATATCAACCGCCGTATTGTAAAACTGGGAGAAACGTTTGGAAAACCGGTTGTTGCGACCTGTGACGTGCATTTCCTTGACCCGGAGGATGAGATTTACCGCCGTATCATCATGGCGGGAAAAGGATTTAAGGATGCGGATGACCAGGCGCCGCTTTACCTTCGGACGACAGAGGAGATGCTAAAGGAATTTGAATATCTTGGCTCGGCAAAAGCGGAGGAAGTCGTCATTACTAACCCGAACAAGATCGCGGATATGTGTGAGAAGATCGCACCTGTGCGCCCGGATAAATGTCCGCCGGTCATCGAAAATTCTGACCAGATGCTGCGTGATATCTGTTATACCAAGGCACACAGTATGTATGGCGAAGAGCTTCCTGCAATCGTAAAGGAGCGTCTGGATCGTGAGTTGAACTCTATTATTTCCAACGGATATGCGGTTATGTACATCATTGCACAGAAACTGGTATGGAAGTCAAACGAGGATGGATATCTGGTAGGATCGCGTGGTTCAGTAGGTTCGTCCTTTGCGGCGACAATGTCCGGTATCACGGAGGTCAATCCGCTCCAGGCACATTATCGCTGCCCAAATTGTAAATACAGTGATTTTGATTCGCCGGAGGTCAAGGCATTTTCCGGCAGGAGCGGCTGTGATATGCCGGATAAGATTTGTCCGGTCTGCGGCGAAAAACTAGTCAAGGATGGATTTGATATCCCGTTTGAGACATTCCTTGGATTCAAGGGAAATAAGGAGCCGGATATCGACTTGAACTTCTCCGGTGAGTACCAGAGTAAAGCGCATGCGTACTGTGAGGTTATTTTCGGTTACGGACAGACCTTCCGTGCCGGTACGATCGGTACACTTGCCGATAAAACGGCATTCGGTTATATCAAGAATTATTACGAGGAGCGCGGCATCCACAAGAGAAACTGTGAGATCGACCGTATCGTACAGGGATGTGTCGGCGTCCGCAGAACGACCGGACAGCATCCGGGAGGTATCGTTGTACTTCCGGTGGGAGAGGAGATCAATACTTTTACCCCGGTACAGCATCCGGCAAACGATATGACGACTGCGACAGTCACCACACATTTTGATTACCACTCGATCGACCACAACCTGTTGAAACTCGATATTCTCGGGCACGATGATCCGACCATGATCCGTATGTTGCAGGACTTAACGGGAATCGATCCGGTTACGATCCCGCTTGATGATGAGGCGGTCATGTCTTTGTTTAAAAATACGTCAGCGCTTGGTGTTACGCCGGAGGATATCGGCGGGATCCCGCTTGGATGTCTTGGTATTCCGGAGTTTGGTACAGAGTTCGCCATGCAGATGGTTATCGATGCCAAGCCGCAGGAGTTTTCGGATCTGATCCGTATCTCCGGTCTGTCCCACGGTACAGACGTTTGGCTCGGCAATGCGCAGACTTTAATCGAACAGGGACTGGCAACGATTTCCACTGCGATCTGTACGCGAGATGATATCATGATCTATCTGATCCAGATGGGACTTGACAGTGAGCAGTCCTTTACGATCATGGAGTCGGTTCGAAAAGGAAAAGGACTAAAGGAAGAGTGGAAAGAAGAGATGCGTGCACATGACGTGCCGGAGTGGTACATTGATTCCTGTTTAAAGATTAAATACATGTTCCCAAAAGCACATGCGGCGGCTTACGTTATGATGGCATGGCGTATCGCATACTGTAAAGTATATTATCCGCTTGCCTATTATGCGGCATATTTCTCAATCCGTGCGACTGGATTCAACTATGAGATCATGTGTCAGGGAAGAGAGCGCCTTACCTATTTCCAGAAAGATTATGAGCGCAGAAAAGATTCGCTTTCCAAGAAGGAACAGGATGTATACCGTGACATGAAGATTGTACAGGAAATGTATGCGCGGGGATTTGATTTCACACCGATCGATATTTACCGTGCAAAACCGGACCGTTTCCAGATCATTGACGGAAAACTGATGCCGGCATTAAATACGATCGACGGTATGGGAGATAATGCTGCGATCGCTGTGGCGGAAGCGGCAAAAGATGGAAAATTCTTATCCAGAGACGATTTCAGACAGAGAACAAAGGCAACTAAGACGGTCATTGATCTGATGGGAGATTTAGGACTGCTCGGTGATATGCCGGAGTCCAATCAGCTCTCACTGTTTGATTTTGCATAGAAAAAACACAGGGGATAACGGAAGTCCCCTGTGTTTTTTTGAACATAAAACGAACCTGTGGATCCGGTGCAGGATCATTTGTCAGAAGAACCAGTTCCCGGATTAAAGACCTCAACGTCAGACGGATCAGCAATCGGTGTTCGATACATAACGCCGGAAGCAAAATCCCTGAAATAGACATCTGTTTCCGTCGCATTGATGTTGGTATAATTGCCTTCTGCAATCACGGTGTAATCACTGCCGTCGGTTTTCATCCGGCAGAGTGCCGGAGTGCTTGTACTGTTGCGCTGGAAATAAATATAGTTCCCTGTAATGTTATAACAGTCAATGCGGTCGTCGCTGAGTGTTGTGATGGCCGAACTGCCGGAGAGATCTGTGCTTGCAAGTGTATAATTGTTTTCATTGTCCAAGAAAAAGATCGTATCACCGATTACGGCTGGCATGTAATAATTGCCTTTCAGAACGAGCTCCGAGGTGTCAGTAACAGTGTCAAAACGCCAGATATTGTGATCGTTTGATACGCCATTGAAATAAATGTACTGTCCGACGACGGAGCATGGACGGTACGGTGTCTTGTCTACCTGATGACTGTCTGCCCCGTCGATGCCGACTTCATAGAAAGTGGTAAAGTCTTTGTCGTCATAGTGAAGGTAATAAATTTTATTTCCGACTAAAGAGGCGTAAAGACTCGCGGAAGAATCAAGGAGAATGCTCTTTTTATGTTTGCTGCGGTCAAGCCGGCAGAGACTGTCTGTATTGATCGTCAAAAATGAAAACGGTTCGGTAAAAACCGGATTGTTGCGCACATAGTAAATATAATTGTCATCTGCATTGATAAAGGTGGCAACATCATCAGAAATCTTTGTAAGGTCTGAACCGTCGCTGTTCATTGAGTATAGTTTGCTGCTGTCGGAAGGGTTTGCAAAATAAATCGTACCATCAGCTGCCGTGCAGAAGATGCCGGCATTGTAGAGATTGCCAGCCGTGTTGCCGTTTATGTAATCGTCATTGAATTTTGTCTCGTTTGATTTGTGGTGGCAGACACCAAAACCGACACCGGCGGCGAGTACGAGGATAATTAAGAGAATCGTGATAACTTTTTTCATAAGGCCTCCATTCTGAGAGCATTTTATGCTGACGTGACAATGTGTTTGATTTGCTTCTCATCTGTGTTTATTATAGCATTTTCAGAGCACGAATACTATATTTTTCATATGGAATATGACTTTTTCTGCCCTTGATTTTGCTACGTTAATGTAATATAGTAGAAGTAATACTAAAAATAAAGGTGGAATCCATGAAAGATTTAAAAGAATTAAGAGACCAGATTGATGTCATTGACAGACAGATCGTAGATTTATATCAGGAGAGAATGGAGATTGCTGCGGGTGTTGCAGAATATAAGATCAATACCGGCAAAAAAGTATTTGATAAAGAACGCGAAGATTCAAAACTTGCAACGCTGACAGCACTTGGCAAAACAGATTTTAATAAACACGGGATCCGTGAATTGTTTGAGCAGATTATGTCGATGAGCAGAAAACGCCAGTATCAGCTTTTGACAGCGCATGGAATGTATGAAAAACCGGATTTTACAGAAGTGGAAAGTTTAGATTATCACAATGCGCGTATTGTGTTTCAGGGGACAGAGGGTGCGTACAGCCAGCTTGCATTGAGAGAGTACTTTGGAGAGCAGACGGACAGTTACCATGTGGAAACCTGGCGTGATGCCATGGAGGCGATCAAAAACGGAGAGGCAGATTATGCGGTGCTTCCGATTGAGAATTCTTCAGCGGGCATCGTATCTGAAAATTATGACCTGATGGTAGAATACGATAACTGCATCGTCGGGGAGCAGATTATCCAGATCAATCATGCACTGCTTGGACTTCCGGATGCAGAACTTTCCGATATCACGGATGTCTATTCCCACCCGCAGGCACTGATGCAGTGCGGCAGATATCTTGAGAGCCACCGGGAATGGGAAAAACATAGTCTGAAAAATACTGCCATGGCGGCAAAAAAAGTAAAAGAGGACGGCAAAAAACATAAGGCGGCGATCGCAAGCAGCCTGACTGCTGATATCTATGGACTGAAAGTGCTGGATGAATGTATTCAGGATAATAAGATGAATGCAACCCGTTTTATTATCGTATCCGGCAAACGCGTTTTCACTTCAAAGGCGGAAAAGATCAGTATCTGCTTTGAAGGTATGCATGAGAGTGGTTCCCTTTACCATATGCTGTCCCATTTTATTTACAATGGCATCAACATGAACCACATTGAATCAAGACCGGTACAGGGGAAAAACTGGGAGTACCGTTTCTTTGTCGACTTTGAGGGTAATTTAAATGATGCAGCAGTGCAGAATGCCTTAAGAGGTCTGGCAGAGGAAACGCTTGGACTTAAGATTCTTGGAAATTATTAGAACGAAAGAAATGTGTGGAAATAAGATTTGCACACGAAGAAATGGAGCAAAACATGAAAAGTACAAAAAACCTGATCTTATATAAAAATTTTGAAAATGGAAAATTATTTTATAACATGGCATGGATCATGGAAAACTATGAGAATGAATATTATAACAGAGAGGATATCGAGGCACTGCTTTACGAATGTTTTAACCAGTTGTCCGAACTTGCAGTAAGTCATGGATTTAAAGGAAATCTCTGGCATAATTTTATTGCATTTATTCTGGTCAATAACGAGAACGCATACAGCCGTGGATGTGAGATCCGGGGTGGTATGGAAGGCTCCGTCAATCAGATTGCACTGCATGATTTTAAGATCATGAAAGATTTATTTGATTTTGATTTTACAGAGCTGGCAAAAGATTATGAGATCGACTGCATGGATGCACTGCTTCATTATGAGAGTGCAGGCGACAGCGGAAAGCTTTTTAATAAAAGAATCCGTGACCGTATCTGTGAACTGACAGTAAAATTAGAGCAGGCGGCAGATGCAGGTGATTTTAAGGATGCTGTTACAGAGTTCTACGGAGAATTTGGTGTTGGAAAATTAGGCTTACATAAAGCATTTCGTGTGCTGCATAAAGAGGATGGAGCACAGATCGTACCGATCACAAACATTGCACATGTAAAATTAGATGATCTGGTCGGATATGAGATCGCAAAACAGAAACTGATCGACAATACAGAGAGCTTTGTCCGCGGAAAGGAGGCAAATAACTGCCTGCTTTACGGAGATGCAGGAACAGGAAAGTCCACCAGTATTAAGGCAATCGCCAATCAGTATTATGACAGGGGACTGCGTCTGATCGAGGTGTACAAGCATCAGTTCTGCGACTTAAATGATGTGATCGCACAGATCAAAAACCGCAATTACAAATTTATCATTTATATGGATGATCTGTCATTTGAGGAATTTGAGATCGAGTATAAATACTTAAAAGCAGTGATCGAGGGAGGACTTGAGAAGAAACCGGACAATGTTTTGATCTATGCGACCTCAAACAGACGTCATCTGATCCGCGAGACATTCTCCGACAAAGAGGAAGTGAGAGAGGACATGCATACTTCCGATACCGTACAGGAAAAGTTGTCTCTGTATGCAAGATTTGGCGTTTCCATTTATTTTGGTGCACCGGGCAAAAAAGAATTCCAGCATATCGTGGTATCCCTTGCAGAGAAAAACGGTATCACCATGGATGAGGAGACACTTCTTGCCGAGGCAAATAAATGGGAACTTGCCCACGGCGGACTCTCCGGAAGAACAGCACAGCAGTTTATTAATTATCTGCTTGGAAAACAGGAATAACATGTACGCATGAAGCAGGAGGATAAAATATGGCAATTCATACATTTGCAGCGATTTATATCGGCTCTTATGAGGTGAGCCTGAAAATTTTTGAGATCTCTGCCAGAAAAAACATCCGCAAAATTGATTATATCAGAAGCAGGATCGAGCTTGGGCGGGATGCGTATTCACGCGGTGTGATCGGATATGAGCTGGTGGAAGCACTCTGTGACACGTTAGAGCAGTTCACGAAGATCATGAAAGAGTATCAGGTGGATGGCTACGAGGCATATGCGGCTGCAGCACTCCGCGATGTGAGCAATGAATTGTTCATCTTAGACCAGATCCGCATCCGTACCGGACTGACGGTACATGTTTTAAGCAACTCGGAACACCGCTTTATCAGCTACAAATCGGTTGCGATGCGAAGTGAGTTTGAAGAAATGATCAAAACGGGGGCGGCAGTCGTGGATGTCGGTGGTGGCGGCATGCAGATTACTATCTTTTCAAAGGGCAAAGTCATTACGACACAGCATCTTGGACTTGGCACCATACGCATGCAGGAACAGCTTGCAAAAAAAAGCTGCAGCTTAGAGCAGTATGAGCTGCAGATTGAAGAATTGGTAGAAAAAGAGTTAAATGTGTTTATGGCAATGTTCACGGAACAGGTAAAAGTGAAGAATCTGATCATAATCGGAGATTATATCATGGAGGTTGCCGGAAAAGTCACCGGGAAGAAACATGAAAATCTGATGGAAACCAATGATTTTCTGGCATTTCTGGATGATCTTGACAAAAAGACTGTGGAACAGATTTCGGAAGAATTAAATTTATCAAATGAAAATGATTCCCTGATCATTCCGTACATGATCATTTTTAAATGCATGGCGCGCAAAATGAAAGCCGAAAAAATCTGGGCACCGGGTGTCATTGTGAGCGATGGTATTGCATATGATTATGCACAGAAGCATAAGCTATGCAAACCGGTCCATGATTTTGATGCAGATGTCATCTCGGCTGCAAGGAATCTGTCCGCCCGCTATATGAGCTACTCACCGCATATTGATGCACTGACACAGATGGCAACGCTGATTTTTGACACAATGAAAAAAATCCATGGACTGGGAAAGAGAGAGCGGCTTTTACTTCAGGTGGCAGCAATCCTGCATGACTGCGGAAAGTATATCAGTCTTGCAAACGGACCGCTGTGTTCCTATGACATTATTATGGCGTCGGAAATCATCGGTCTTACACATATGGAACGTGAGATCGTGGCGTATACGGTTTTATACAATACCTATCCGCTGCCGGCCTATGAAGATTTTGAGAGTGATATCAGCCGTGAGAGTTATGTTGTCATTGCAAAACTTTCTGCAATTTTACGCGTATCCAATGCGATGGACCGCAGCCATAAGCAGAAATTCAAAAATGTGCGTGCAGCAGTAAAAGGAAAAGAACTGGTGATCACAATCGAGACAGATGATGATATCGCACTGGAAAAAGCACTGTTTGATGCGAAGGTTTCTTACTTTGAAAACATATTCAGCATAAAACCGGTGGTAAAGGAGAAACGTGTGTATTAAATGGAGGACACTATGGAAAAAGAAAAAGATTTTAAAAATCCACAGTATTACGAAAACAGAGAATTAAGCTGGTTAAAATTTGATAACCGCGTATTAAATGAAGCACGCGATAAGAGTATCCCGCTTTTGGAACGCCTGAAATTTGTCAGTATCACTTCCTCAAATCTGGATGAATTTTACATGGTGCGTGTTGCTTCCTTAAAAGATATGGTACATGCTAACTATAAGAAGAAAGACATTGCCGGAATGACGGCTTCAGAACAGCTTGCTGCCATCAACGAAAAAACAAGGGAGATGGTAGATCTGCAGTACAACACTTATAACAGGTCGCTGCTTCCGTTACTTAAGAAAGAACAGATCCATATTATAGATGCGTTTGAAGATCTGACTGAGGAACAGAAAAAGTTTGTGGACCGTTATTTTGAGGAAAATGTCTATCCGGTACTGACACCGATGGCGGTAGATGCATCGCGTCCGTTTCCGCTGATCCGCAATAAGACGTTAAATATTGCGGCACTTCTTTCTAAAAAGAATACAAAGAGCGAAAAACAGGAACTGGATTTTGCAACGGTACAGGTTCCGGGGGTCCTTCCGAGACTGGTACAGATCCCGTCAGAGGAAGAAAATGCAAAATGTTTTATTCTGTTAGAGCAGATCATCGAGAAAAATATTGACAAACTGTTCTTAAATTATGAAGTGCTCTGTGCTTATCCGTACCGTATCATGCGGAATGCCGATCTGACGATCGATGAGGACGAGGCGGAGGATCTGTTAAAAGAGATACAGAAACAGTTAAAAATGAGACAGTGGGGAGAAGTGATCCGTCTTGAGGTGGAGAGTGGAATTGACAAACGCCTGCTGCGTTTCTTAAAGGATGAACTGAAAGTTGCAGAAGAAGATATCTTCTGTATCCAAGGGCCGATCGATCTGACATTTCTGATGAAAATGTATGGACTTCCCGGCTGTGATCATCTGCGCTATAAACCGTATACGCCGCAGAAAAATCCAAAGATCGAACCGGGAGAAAATATCTTTGAATTGATCCGGAAGGGCGATATCTTCTTACATCATCCTTATCAGACCTTTGATCCGGTCGTTGATTTTATCCGTCAGGCGGCATCAGACCCGGATGTTCTTGCAATCAAACAGACACTTTACCGTGTCAGCGGCAATTCGCCGATCATTGCATCTTTGGCACAGGCGGCAGAAAATGGTAAACAGGTATCGGTTTTAGTGGAGTTAAAAGCACGTTTTGATGAGGAGAATAACATCGTCTGGGCAAAAAAACTTGAGCAGGCAGGCTGCCATGTTATCTATGGACTGGTGGGTCTGAAAACGCACAGTAAGATTGCGCTTGTTGTCCGCAGGGAGGAGGACGGTATCCGCAGATATGTTCATCTTGGAACCGGAAACTATAACGATTCGACGGCAAAATTATATACTGACTGTGGAATTTTTACCTGTAACGAGGCGATCGGCGAAGATGCGACAGCGGTATTTAACATGCTGTCCGGTTATTCCGAGCCGCTTTCCTGGAATGAACTTTCCCTGGCACCGATCTGGCTTCGTAATAAATTTATGAAACTGATCGGCAGAGAAACAGCACATGCGAAATGCGGACAGCCGGCACGCATTGTCGCGAAAATGAATTCGCTCTGTGACCCGGGGATCATTGCGGCACTTTATGAGGCATCGGCAGCAGGGGTAAAAATTCAGCTGATCGTGCGTGGTATCTGTTGCTTAAAAGTTGGCATCAAGGGTGTGAGTGAAAATATAGAAGTGCGCTCGATTGTCGGAAATTTTTTAGAGCACAGCAGAATTTTCTGGTTTGAGAATAACGGGGCAGACGAGGTGTATATGGGAAGTGCGGACTGGATGCCGCGTAACTTGGACCGCCGTGTTGAAATATTGTTCCCTGTTCTGGATGATGAGGCAAAAAAATCTGCAAAACACATTCTCGAAGTTGAATTATCTGATAATACAAAGGCTCATCTCTTGAAATCAGATGGAAATTATGAGAAAATTGATAAAAGAGGAAAAGTTTTAGTCAATTCACAGATGCAGTTCTGTGAGGAAGCGGTTGCAGCAGTTCCGAAACAGGATCATGTGTACCGGGAACGGGTATTTATTCCGGCGGAACCTGCAGAATAGCAGTATTTTACCGATAAGAAGGGGAGAGGTTTATGAATCACAAAATTTTATGTGTGGATCTGGATGCCACATTATTGTGTGATGATAAAAGTATCACGCAAAAAAACCGTGAGGCTATCCACAGAATGTTAGAGGCGGGGCATTACATAGCACTTGCAACCGGAAGACCGGTTGAAACAGCAAGAGAAGTTGCAAGAGAACTGGGGTTAAACACACCGGGCTGCTATATGATCGCATTTAATGGCGCAGTACTTTATGACTGCGCAGCAGACCGTGTACTGTTAAAGCGTTCGCTGCCGATTGAGATTGTGCAGGAACTTTTTGATAAGGCAAAACGTGCGGGCCTGTATGTGCAGACATATAACAGTACGGATCTTATTACCACAAAGCATACGAAAGAACTGGATTACTATGTGAAACAGGCGCGTATTTCTTATAAGATATCGCCAAATATCCTGGATGCTTTAGAGGAAGAACCACAGAAGGTTATGCTGATCTCATTAGATCAGAGAGACAAGTTAGAACGTTTTCAAAAGAGAAATCTGAACTGGGAAAAGGGAAAATGTAACAGCTTTTTTTCCAGCAGTCAGTATTTAGAGTACAGTCCGAAAAATACAAGCAAGGCAACCGGTATTTTAGAACTGACAAAGATCCTTAATATGCCGATGGATGCGACGGTTGCAGTCGGGGATGAGGATAATGATGTGCCGATGATAAAGACGGCCTGTATCGGGGTCGCAGTGAAGAATGCCACCGAAAAAGCAAAGGCGGCAGCGGATTATGTCACAGTAAATGACAATAATCATGACGCCATTGCCGAGGTGATCGAGAAATTTATTTTATAGGACAGACATTTTTTGCAATCCGTGAAATGGTGTTACTTCCCGGCGCGCGCTTTGATATCGGCCAGGACAGAATATGGAATATAAAGATGCCCACGTCCGGTTCCAAGCTTTATGGCAGGG
>UMCX01009660.1_pt1 | contig 14691 bp, 32 predicted proteins | sample 1964341 | NCBI WGS metagenome assembly UMCX01 (sample SAMEA4835979, study PRJEB28245) | human gut metagenome | biome: gut microbiome; material: fecal sample | place: Denmark | collected 2008
CATAATATTCGCATTTATTGTATATAGAAATTAAGCTATTATCTTGAGTGATTCTATTAATAAATCCATTTACAATCTTAGTCAGATATTCCTGGTTAAATGAAGAAACAACATCATCATTTATTTTGTATGTAATTTTATATGTGCCTGTTGGACCTTCACCATATTCCCCATAATACTCATTTACAGTTTTAATACCTGCAAGCATTTTAATTGGTCTTGGATTATTAGCAACAATTCCAACTTTCTTAGCGTATTCTAATAGATTAGGATATTTATCATAATTCCCAAATGGAATGCCGCATTGAACTGTAAAAGCAACTCTAAAAACTAACCAAGTTTGTCTCATATTTAGTTTGCCACTAGGATCTATAAATACATTTTCTGTCTCTCCATTTTCATATAGTTCCTTAATTTCATCAGGATTGTAATATTTTCTTCCATTAGAGTCGTACCATCCAATGACATCAGTGTTTCCACTATACGAGTCCATTTCATCAGTTATTATATAAATTTTATCAACAAAACGTTTTTTTTCATTCTTCAATTCTTCCATACTTTATCTCCAAATAAAAAGTTTATTTTATATCCTCAGTTACAATTTCACCATATCGCCATATAGCTACACAATCTGTAGTCTTACTTGTACAGCCATAGTCCCAAGCATATATTTTTCCGTCTTTATATTTTGCAAAGTAACGTAATACCCATTCGTCAATTTTATTTTCTTTTACTCTAATCAACGTATCAACAGGCACATTAGACCAATCAACTTCTGGTTCTTCATATTCTTCGTCAAGCCATAATATTTGTAATGTTCTACAATCGCTACATGATATACTACTACAATTAATATTATTTTGTTTGAGAATAATAGGTTTTATGATTTTATTACAAAGATTAATATCATTATTTCCATTTATGATAATGCTTTTAATTTCTTCTGCATATTTTTCTCTATTTTTCATTTTCTATCATCCTTTTTTACTTTTCTCTTTTGTTTTTTCTTAATCCATACATCAATCTCAGAATCTGAAATAGAATACATTTGCTTTAGCATTTCGATGCAGATCTGCATGTCCATGCTGCTACTTTACTTCCTATATTATTCATTATTTTTCTCATTTCTTTCTAATTTTCTTCCACAATACGGACAGTATATAAAATTATCAATAGTTGAAGTTAGCTTAATTAACCCTTTTTCTTCTGCCTCTCTATATAACTTTAGTTCTTTCAGCCATTTAATGAGTTGCCAATGTTGTATCTCTATTATTTTACAATTTGATTTTATATCATTATCAATAGAATCAACTGACTCAAAATTCATAGCGCTACGTGCTCTTTCCACTATTTCTTCTTCATAAGCAATAGCTTCGTCTAGCGTTATTCTTAACATTTTTTCTCCATCTCCTCCAACTTCTTCTCTATCGGATTAATAATCTCTTCCAATACCTGCTGCTCATAATTTTCTTTCCAGAATTTTTCTCTTTTCCAAAATGGAACTTTTTTAACCTTGCCGATTAAATCAATACACACCATGACAGTTAGCATTCCCCAGCGTCCATCACATGCTCTTTCATTGCACCAATTTTCAAATTCTTTAAATTTCATTTTTGAGTTCATCCAACTTCTTCTCTGCTTCTTCTCTGGTAAAAAATATAGATTTTCCAAAATCACATTCTCTAAAGTATGCCGCAATAAAACTATTCGTTACTTTTGCGTAAATTCTGAATTGTTCTCCAGACGCATAATAAGATACGCTTGATAAAAAAGATTCATATACTTCATATTCCGCATCTCCATCATATTTATCATAATCAAACACATTAATTGGCGATGTTACCACCCAAACCGTATCTCCAACCTTACACGGCAGCCTCACAAGCAAGCCCTGCTTTTCTAAGTCTTCACATTCGGCAAGTTTATTACAGCATTTGTTATAACCGTTGCTTCTAATGTCAGTTCTTGGAATTGCCTGTCGATGTTCACCATCGTCAATCCACTCTGTTAATCTCTCCATCTACTTCACCTCACCTTTCACGATTTCAAGTGCTAATGCAATTGCCTGTTCCATACCTATGTATTTTTTTATCTCAGTGTTATCTTTAAAAATAAGTGATAGTTCAGAATATATACCTTTTGTTTCTTCCAACTGTTCAACAACATTATCCACATCATAAGCTGTTGGTTGATTATCAATCTTTTCAAGAATTTCTAAATCATCTGAGTATGCACTATGAATTACTTTCTTTAATAAATCTGCATCGATTAGTCTCATTTCTACCTCTTAAATTCCTCTGCTAATATTTCAAATTCTGCATTATCGTGTAACTTTCCATCCTGTAATTTTGCAATCTGCCTATGATATGCACATTCTCTACCACCATGTTTCTTAATAAAGTTCCTATAACCTCTAATCGCAGGATTTTCAGCAAAGCAGCACCAACTAAGTCTGTTCATATGATACTTTTCAAAAATGTTGCAAATCGTTTGATATAGATCTTTTGCAAATTCTACATTACCTTTATCAAAACTAATTGCTCCAAAGTTATCGGCATTCATTGCTACATAATTTACAGAGTAAGATATATAACCGATTATTTTTCCACTTTTGTCTACTGACGCAAAATTGTGTGAATCGTATGTATTCTCAGAAATATTTAATTCAGATGAACCAACCCAACCGGAATAATACAGGTATTCTGGATCATACCATGTCTTTATATATTTTCTTTTTAATTCATCAACATATAACTGTGCTGGTTTTAACATTTTATCTCACCTCTTATAATTTTTTAATTTGATCTATCAAACGTACTCTTTAACATTCCAGATTTAATCAATTCATAAATAATATCCAGGTATGTTCTTTTATCTCTGTATTTACAATTTGGTCTTTTATGAATTCTTTTATCATCGTCTCTCCAAGCATTTACATCAAAATATTTATTACTCACGAAAAGCATTTTGGTTCCTCTGGCGACACAAAGGTAATAGCATTCTGATTTTCCGTACTCTCCTACACATTTTTTAAAACCAAATCTTTCAAATTCTTTAGCCGGTACCGTTGGTATTAACATTTTGTATCCTCACTCCAATCAAGTTTCTGTCCACAATAAAAGCAGTATTTCATGTTATTAGAGCAGCTAAATTCAAATCCACACACAGGACATTCTCCACGTTTATATATTTCATTTCCATTAAAATCTATAACAGGACGCATCTTTGATACTTTCTTCTCAGTTTGCTTATCAAGTGCTTCTGAAATAGTTTTCAATTGCTTAAGTAATTCTTCTTTTTGATTAACGCCTGTTACTCCAAAATTCATATTTTTATACCTCAATAAAGTACATATCTTACAGTCTCTTCTTCACGAAAAGTTTTGCAGTACCTATATGCTAAATATTTTGCAACTTCGTACTGATCCATCCAGTTAAATACACAGCCACCAAACTCTTTTGGTAAAACATCTGAATCTTCATAATCTTCTTCTATCGCAGAAATGATTTCATCCACATAAATTGATTTCTCTACATATTTTTTCAAATCTAAAATATCCAGAAACTCTTCATTACGCCTCTTACCATTTTCCCATTCGCAAATTTTCATAAGTTATACCTCGACATCTTTGCAAGTAACTTCTACTTTTTCAAAACCTTCACTCCAACAAAAATGATCTTCCATTTCTCTCTTGGTCATTTCTTCAACATATTTTGCAGGTGCCAACGAAGCGTCTTTCAATTCTTCGTCTTCTAAATCATAAGTTACAATTACAGTAATAATTCTTTTCTTCATATAATCATCCCACTGGAATACAATTCATCCCACGTTCTACCAGGTACTTAATAGCTACATCACCATCATAAAAATTCAAAATTTGATTAATAGATGGAGTAACTTCTTTCCATTCTGTAATAACCTTGATACTCAATTTATCTTGCCATTGTTCATATCTCGTTACTTCAAAATCATTAGTAAAAACATCAACTACTAATCCTTTTCGTTTATTTTTTAAATTCAATATCTGTTTTAATGGCTTTTCTGCATATACTTCTGAAATATTATTCCAATCTATATACTCACAAGTATTTTCTGGCATATTCTCCTGCATTCTATTCCTATAAAGATATGTTGTTTTTATCATTTCTTCATTAATAATAATTTTTGTTATACTTGTATATAAATGCAGCATAATCTATTCCTCTCTATTTTTTTGAAAAACAATCTCCAAACTTCCATCATCTTTTTTAGTTGCAGTCGGTAATTCATCTTTATCTAAAGTTATTTTTTTAGCATCTCTTAATACGCCATAACTAATAAAGAATTCATTACAATCAACAATAGTAGAAATATAAACTCTATATTTGTTTTCAGATATTTTACTTATATTAAAATTAATAGTATCTTTAAGCATAAGATCGTCCATACTACATTTAAAGTAGTCTATATGGGCTAATATCTTAATTGAATTTAATAAAATATCTTTGTCCTTCAGAATATATTCGTGCCCATGAAAATTTTCACACTTATATACTACCTCTTTACATTCTTCTATTTTCATTCCAATTTTCTCCAATAAAATGTTTCTTTTATCTTACATTTTAACCAGCTCATAAATTTTATCCTTCATACTCAGTAAACAATTCTCCAAGTGACATATTATTATATTTCGCAAGATTCATAGCACATGCAACAACATTTTTTGGTAACGAAGCACCAATTCCATCGCATAAGTATTCCGTAAGCGATTTATATTCCTTGTATGGCTCTTCCTCATATTCATCAGGTAAATAATAATCATCGTCCCAACAAATTAAACGTTTTCCATTTACAATTGCTCTAGCAGTTGGTTTACCCAAAACACTTCCAGTGCTTGACCGCCACCATGCGTCTTTACCAGCTAACTTTACAAATTCATCTTCAGAATAATCACAAATAATATCAAATATATTATCGGTCATTGCCCAAACTTCATAATCAGTACCCTTATAAGTTCTTTCAAACATTCCGCCATCACATGGATATTCTATTCTTCTAAAAAATTTTTCCAAATTATTACCTAAAATTTCTTTCATACTAATCACCACACTCTATGAAATGCAAAATTATCTTTTTCACTCTTAAGTTCAGTACACTCACTATATCTGATAATTTGTTTACAATTTGGGCAATGAATAGTACATTGCTCTGGTTTTGGATCTATACATCTTGGTACACATCCTTCGTGTTCCTGAAAAATAAATTTGGTTCCACAATTTTTACATATACATCCATACTCTTTTTCTCCACCTTCTTTATAAAGATGGTAATTATTTATCTGTATAATTTCCATTTTATTTACCTCGCATTTTTTTCAAATTATCAGCATATTCTACTAAATCATTAACCTTACTTCTTGGCACTCTTAAAATCACTTTTTCGTCAGCATCAATATTTTCAAAGAATTTATTAATTTCCTGTTGTTCCTGTTTAAAATCAATGTTCACATTACTATATAAATCTTCTAAATACGATTCTAAGCGATAACCATCTTGCACTGCTTCATGCGCCTCTGTAGCGTACTCTTCTTCTGTGCACGTATCTTTATATACCGTAACACTTCCCATTGTTTCACTATGTTTACCACCTAATTCGCCACAATATATCTCATCCGAAATATCATCTTTAATCTTTTCATATGAAGATCTCTTTATCCAGAAACTATCGTAATATTCCGCTGTGCTGTAATACGCCTCTGCATATACACTAATAAAAACTAAATCCATTTTTCTACCTCGCTCCATTAAAATATTTTACAATCTGACTTCCAACCCAGCGTCCCATTGGAACGGCAACAGCATTACCAATCTGTCTATAAGCATCACTATCACTTCCACAAAATTCAAACCAATCTGGAAAACCCTGTAGTCTTGCATACTCTCTGACTGTATATGGTCGGATTCTATTACCATCTTTAATTAATCTAGTTCCTCTATCTTTTGAATAGTGTGCTACACATGTTGGTGCAAGATCATCACATTCAGGATCAGAAACAATTGGTTTGTCTCTATAATTACCATTGATACGATTTAATACATACTGTGGAATATTTACTTCACTGTCTTTTTGAATAATATCTTTCAAGCGTAAGGGAGTTTCGTCCGGATAATCCAGATTGATAAATGGCTTTTTGCTACCAATAAGAATTAATCTCTTACGTTCTTGTGGTAGCCACATATTTGCGTTTACAGGACATTCGATTCTTACATAATAATCTGGTAACTTAGTCAGTGCCTCCATAACCACTTTAAATTTAATCATTCCAGGAACATTCTCAACTACATACATTTCTGGTTGTGCCAATGCAATATGTCTAAAGAAATGAAGAAATAAATCATCACCTGTTCTTGCGCCATTAATATCTGCAGCAGTTGAATATTTTGTACATGGAAAAGTTCCAATATACACATCTGCATCTTGCTGATCAAGAACTGTAATTTTAGTAATATCAGCTTCGTTAACCTTGTGCTTAAAATTTTTTCTTAACGTATCACAACATTTCTTATCAATTTCGTATGATTCAAGAATATTGATCCCTGCTTCTTCAATTCCAAGATCCATTCCACCTGCACCACTAAAATAGCTTTTCGCTGTAATCTGCATTTTATTTTCCATCCTTTATTGTTTTATATTGCTTACTTCTAATTTTCCAGATCTTTTAATCCAGATAAATTCCAGATTCTATCGTTACTCTACTAAATGACTTGCATTCACAATCTTCTTATAAATACCTTCGTATAAGACTCCATCATTGCCATTGTATGTATATTCTGCTAAGATGGCTGCAGCACGAGTACCTATAATACATTTATAGTTCTGTAGAGTCTTACACACCCAAACAACAAATACATCATCGGTATCAATCTTCTGAATGTCATTTGGTCCTTTATTGGCATAGCTGCTTTTGTTATACCATTCTACAAATTTGTTTTTACATACATTCTGGAAATGATCCATTGATTTAATAACCATGTCACTACTCCTTTATTTATTAGTATTAATTAAGATTTTCTAAAACATCATTTAGTGTCTTATAATTATGCTCTTTTAAATAATCAACAATTTCTTGTTTTGAGCCATATGCAAAATAATCTCTTATTCCATATTTAATTCCACACTCATCAACCAGAATTCCATTAACAATTTTTCGATTTGAACAATTAAAACAAATACTATCTTCTTTACTGTTTCTGTCGAGCTTCCTTATTCTTCTTTCAAAACATTTATTTTTCATAATTTATTCTCTTTCTCAACAATAATTTCACATGCGTATTGTCCTTAATACTAATTCCGAAATCTTTCTCTACAACAGATCTTGTATACGGAAGACAGTATGTATTGATATATACGATTTCATAATCATAAGGAATCTTCTTTAACAGCTCTTCTAAAGTGATTGGAAAATAATTCTCTTTTACTTCTCTATCCCAATTTTCCACATACTTATACTTCATAAGAAAGTGTAAAAAATTCCTATTATCCATAAGAAGTCCCCATATTAATTGGAACTCTTTTATCTGTTTATTATCTGCTTTCTCAATCAATTTTAAATAATCTGCCATATCAGTACGTCTATTAACATTCTTTGAAACACATAAATCACGAATCGAGATATACTTAAATTCAGATAAGAATACATTATTCCAGAATTCATAAATTTCATCTTCGTTACAATAGGAATATATTTCGTGAATTACGCTTGATAAATTAAGCAAAGAACTTTTACCATAGACATTACTTGGAAATGTATCAGTAAAACTAATATTTGAAATACCGGCAGATTTAGTCTGCGCAATACTAATCATCTCAGGATTATTATCATATCCAATATACCTTACATTAGGCATTACTTTATTCATCTCTCTGATTAATGTTCCATCAGCACAACCAAAGTCTACAATATTTTTTACATCTGAAATTTTATTCATAAAGAATAGTTTATCATCACATGATTTCGACATTCTGGACGTATATGTATTAATATCTGATATTTGATTCATTATTATAATCACCCTCTTAATTTTTCTTCTGTAATATCATCCTCTGTCATATGTCTTGTTAAGTACCGCAAAGAATTGTCCTTCCAGGTAATCTTTTCTAATTTCTGATTTGTGGTAGAATTCTAATGTTGTACTACCACCAAGATTTTTCTGTGCTTTTGACAACCGGTTAAATCCAATTCCGTAATAGATATAGCAGCTAATATTACAATTACTTTATTCTTCATTTTTTATCTCTTACTTCCAAATATTTATTTACTCTATTTAATCCAATTTTATAGATCTCTTCATCTTTTTCTATACAAATATAATTTCTACTTGTATTTATAGCTGCTATTGCAGTTGTACAACTTCCAGCGCATGAATCCAATACAAAATCACCTGGATTTGTATATGTCTTAATAAGCTCTTCAATCAAAGCTGCTGGTTTTTGAGTTGGATGTAATGCAGATTTCTGAACATCTTTTGCAAACTTCCAAACAGATCTTGGATAACGTTCTGTACTATCATAGGTTGTCAATCCATGTTCACCATAATCTGTTGTTTCTTTACATCCAACCTTATGCTCTGCTTTACTTACTTTTCTTACATGACCTGTAGTTTTCTGAGGATTATATGTAGGCAATTTACTATAGAAAATACAAATATCTTCGTGTGATCGTAAGGGCATTCTTTTAGCATTTAAGAATCCAGTTGGTTGTGTCTTCTCCCAAATCAAGTTGTATTTCCACATTTTACGATTACTCTGCATCAAATCTGCGGTAAACATACCACTCCCAAAAAGTATAATTACTCCATGATCTTTGATAATTCTTTTATACTGTTTCCATAAAGGCTCAAATGGAATTACTGTATCCCATTTATTCTGCGCAGTTTGACCATACGGAAGATCTGTGATAATTGCATCAATAGAATTATCATCTATCTCTTCCATTTTTATCAAACAGTCATCATTGTAAATTTTATTAATTTCTAACATTACTTCTTTTGGAGCAAACCATGATTTTATCGCTGCAGCAAAACTCGTTACTCCCTTTATTTAGTCTTCAAATAACTATCTTCACAATTATAAATAAACAATTTCTCTGTAGATTTACTCTTGTCTGTAGCTTTAATACTTCTACTTACTTCCTGTTCCCAAATACATTTAAAATCCTCTGGTGCAGATTGTTCACTAACCAAAACAATATTATCTTGCGACCAAAATCTCATAGTATTCCAAAATTCGTCATAATTAAATTTAGTTGCATTTGCATATTGCTTTGTATTTACATATGGCGGATCACAGTATATAACACAGCCAAATAACTCATATTCGTTGTAATCGCATGAATTAAATATAATATCCTTTAAATTTGGTGCTTGTATTAGTAAATTATCTTTCGACTCTCTGTAATAATCTCTATAACGCTGTCCATTCTTAGTTTTTTCATAACCTGGTTTAGCCCACCCACCATCAAACCATCTTCCATTGTACGATGCTAAAAATCCAATATTTCCTATTTGCCAATCTTCAAACTCCGATGTATTTCCATTATTAAATGCAGTTCTTGCTTTATCATATAATTCCTTTGAAACAGATTCATATAGTGGTAATTCTCTTTTTGCGTGATTTAACAATGCAATAAGATATTTATTTAAATCTGATCCAATTCTTATATTACAGTTAATTTTATCAATAATATTTGCTCCGCCCACAAATGGCTCTATATATGTATCAATATTATTTTCATCAATATATCTCTGAATAATCGGAACAATATATTTCGCTATTCGAGATTTACTTCCCATATATTTAATTTTTCTATACCAGAAAGTGACATGTCCTTAGTGCGCACCTAACCTTTATCCTTTCTGATTATTTCATTACATCAACTACTTCTAAAATACTCTTATACCATTTCAGGATTTTCTTTGAGCATTTGTAAAAATTTCATTTCATCTTCTTTGTCGGTACACCACAGCTCCAGGTCTTCGCCGTGATTGCCGATCAGAGCGGAAACTGCTACGTACTGTGTCAATTTAGATTTGAGATTAAACTTATCTCCGTAAACGGATGTTAAAGTAACATTACCCTTACATTCATCTACTACTTTAAGAAATGTTTCTACATCTTTAATGTTTTTAATTTTCATTGTACTTATCTCTTTTCTCTATTCAATTTTCAAATAAAACGTGGATTTTCTGACAAGAATTTGTCAGATTAGAATTCTAACTTACTAATGATTTTTCATAAAACTCTAACTCTTCTACAATTAAATCTCTTGGCAACAAATCTTTACAAAAATATACAGTTGCAAATGGACTACCTTTAATAACACTATCCATACTATCAGGTTTATGGAAACTAATCCTAGAGTCAAAACTTAATAACTATATTCCTTGTTTAAAGAATTTGAATCTTGTTTTACCCTGTAAAGAATTTAACGGTAAAAGAATTGCAAATGGTTTTTCAAATGAATATAATCTTTCTAGTACCTTATCCTTGTTAGAGAATGGAGGATTGGAAACAATTATATCCCATTTATCAGGTTCATATGTAAAAAAATCTTGACCATCTTTCAATGAACTTCTTACAACATTATATCCCTCTTCTTTTAATCTCTTATAAAAAGCAGACCATTCTTCGTCAAAAGGACACCATATAATTTTATCCTTTGGAACATATTTCAAAATTGGATCTACAGCATAAAGGGGGGTATACAATTCATTATTTTCTTTATCTGCTTGCAAATATCCTACATTTAACGCCATATAATCTCTCATTAAGTGCTGCGCAGCTTATCTCATGAGACTTTTATCCTTTCTTATTTTTTGTAAACAACCACTGCGTACAGCAATTCTCTCCAATAAAAAACATATTTTATGTATTACTGCATTGCCTCTTTCAGAATCTCTTCTGCATTCTCTTTCATGTAATTGGCAGTCTTAATATACCCCTTGATATTGGTCTCGTGTGTAAATCCTCTATATTTTACTCTAGCAGGACACACGCTAATAATATTTCCATCTGCATCCTGGTCAATAACAATAGACCATCCAAACACCTGTAAAATTGTATTTGCCATCCATAGCATTCCGCTTTCCTGGAACTCTTTCCAACTTTTTTCTTTTACTGCTGCGTCATTCATTTAAAATTATCTCCCTTACTTTATTAATATATTTTAATACATCGTCTTTACCCATTTGCTTCAATGTTATTCCATTTGGAATTATTACAAAATTTGCAACGTCATCAAAGTTATTTATAATTGCATTGTAATATTTAAAAGCCGTATCAATATCAATCTTATCATTATCAAAACTCAAAAGAATTAGATCGTTTTTACCAGGATGTAATTTTTTAACTCTAAATAATAATTTGTCCTCAGCTTTTTTCTTCTGTCGTTTATTCATCTATTTTGTCTCCGTATTTAACAAATATACCAAAACTTAGACCTGTCAGAAGTCCAAAATCCCATTGAAGCCCAGGGTCTTTTACAAATATAGGTAGGAATGTAAATAATATCATAAATAAAAATGATAACAATATAACTGCAGCCTCTTTATTCTTCATCTTCGTAATCCCACTCTTCATACTCATGTATTCTTCTTTTTTCAATTACATAAGCTAATACTGCACATACATAAGTGACAGTTGCAAATATAAAATTTAATTTAGTTCTGTTTTTCATTTACTTTTTCCTCCAATACTTTAATTGCTAATTTCAGTGCATTAATATTCAATTGACCTTTACCATCTAAGTAATTACTTATATTGTTTATAGCTGCTTGTTCAGGTTTTTCTTTTAGCTTATTACCTGTTTTTACAATTTCATAAACCTGATCAATATTATCTTTGGTCCATAAATCACTATCACACCATCTGTAATCACATCCATCCACTTTAATAGTTTTACATTCTTCACAGTTAGAACAATGATATGCCATATCTAAAAATTTGTTAAGAAATTCATGGGCAGTCATTTCTCGATCCGTATCTAATAAATCTCTAGCAGTATCTGTAGCACTTGCGCCAATCCAATTAATGCTATTATATTTAAAAGTTAATACAATAGGTCCATCATGTTCAATTAATGGATTGTATGCAGTCGCTAAATCCCCATCGTACCATCTAATTCCTTGTTTTTCTGCCTCTTTTAAAATAGCAGCAGCCTCATCTTTTGTTGTACATAATACATTCTTCTCTTTTAAATCAATCATATTTTCCACCTCTTCACTTTTAATAGGACAATACAATAAATTATCTCCTGGACGAAGATATTGAAAATACTTATTAGTCAATATAATCATCATCCAATCTGTCAGGATTCATGTTGCATTTAGGACATCTTAATATAAGATCTTCATCTTCGTCAGTATAATAGTTATCGCCATAAATGCGACACTCTTCACAATAATCTAAAGCATCCTGATATTCTTCAAAATCATAATCATAGTCTTCGTCTACATCGTATTTTTCTGTATTATCTTCTTCTAATTCACTCATAAAATCTTTAGTCCTTTTATTTTTTTGCAAAGTTCTTTTTGATGCAAACTTAATAATTTCATCTGCTAAAATTTGGCAACATTGAGTTCCATTACAAGATGAAACAGTATAATATCCTGGTATAAAACTATCTGAAATTCTGTATACTATCTTGCACACTGTATTATAATTTTCTTTATAACAATTTAATTCTTTTTTCAGTTTTTCTAATTCAGTCATAATATTCCTCAGTAAAACAGTGTTTTTACAGTTATAATAATTTCTTGAAATATATGGTAAATATGTGGTACAATACCTGCTAAGGTGTTTGGATATCTGATACATACCCAAGGGACTGGCAGAAACCAAGACCATCTATGACCATTCAATTAAGAATGATCTCCTCCGGAATAGGTAAATGGACAAACCTAGTAACCTGTCAACAGCTACATTGAAAGGAGGATACCTATGGTTAAAGAATTCTTTGCCAACTGGAGTTTTATCTTCGGTTTATTAGGTTCAGTTTGCGCTGTTATTGCCAAACTGATGTAGTATAGGTGGTTTGCCAGCTGCGGTATCATACCACACAATTTACTTCTTGCTTAATTGTTACTTTGTTCTGATAAATGTCTGATTTTGTAGGTCTACAATATACTCTTCTACTTTTATTGTTCTATCTAGTTGTTTAATATTATCCTTTACATGAATAAGGTTATTATCCTTTTCATCAATTTCGAATTGTGGCTTATTTAAATATAATCCAACAATTTTATACTCTTTAAAATCTTTATAGATTAGTGTATAATTTTTATAATTTTTAGATTTCGAAAAGAAAAGTGCTGTTTTATCTAAAATTGATTTATATGTGATTTCTTCAAGTTTACTTTCTTCCATAACTCGTTGAATGTCATTTATATCATCTCTGCATTTATTAAGTTCTTCTGGCATATTAGAAACCTTTCTTTCAAGCCTATTTAGTCTACAAACTAATTCTTCATATTTCTTCTTACTAATCCACATTATTCCATTTCTCCTTGTAAAACATTTTTCTCAAAGTAACAATATCTCTTGGCAGCTCATCAGCTTTACCATTTTCAAACTGTTTCTTGCACCAAGCGTAAAATTCATTCACTACCGGCGTAGTCAATAATGATGTCCTGTTTGTATAACCTTTCTTTAAAGTCTCATGAGCAATACCACGCATAAATTTCCAGAAATTGTAATATGCAAGTTTTAACTTAACCATATATCCATTAGCATCTTCGATTACAAATCCTTCGATCTTATCACCTCTGTATTCATAATCTTCTTCTAAAACTTCAAAATACCAATCATAAAATTCTTGCCATGTAGATAACTCATAAGCCTGTTTCTTGATTGTTAGTCCAAGATCACGACCAACATGTGCCATATCCTCATAATTATATTTCTGGAATTCCATAGTATTGTATATAATGTCAAGTAGAACCAACTTACTCTCCGGATAATCGATAATGTGCGGATCGTGTTCCATGTCGCAGCATTCGAATACAAAAGAGACATCGTTCTCCTTAATATACTTCTTCATATTTTCAAGATTCTCCTCGGAAATTTTCGTATAAACCATATTTCTCAGGTACTCAGAGAATTCCCCTTCAGGATCAGACTTACTTGTAATAAATAAGTCATCTGTATATTCATTCCAGGAAACAATTCCAAGAAATCCATTTTCTTTAATATAGGCAGCTACTGGAAACTCTAATGTACGCTGCAGAGCATCAAGTTTAGTTTCTTCACGCTGATTTATATTGAAAAATTTGTCGTAGGACCTTGCCACAACTTTAAATTTTTCAGTATCTAAGAACAAACCTCTTGCCTTAGTTGTCTGCTCGTCCCATATATTTTTTTGAAAAGCTGTTGGACTAAAGTTGAAAGAAGAAATATTTCCAAATTGTTTTTCAGTAACATACTTATTATGTCTCAATTCAATAAGTGCATCAGATACATTATTACTCATAGTTCTTGCTGATTTTTCTGGCTCTCTGAATACATTGTTCTTAACCTCATAGGTTATACTTCCACCAGGAACGATATCAATACATCTCAAGCTGCCACCAAACTCAACCTGTCCTTCCAAATCGTATACTCTTGGATTAACATTAATATCAAATCCTTTAGTATTTCTATGACCAAAAATCTGATAAG
>UMCX01102024.1_pt1 | contig 14338 bp, 10 predicted proteins | sample 1964341 | NCBI WGS metagenome assembly UMCX01 (sample SAMEA4835979, study PRJEB28245) | human gut metagenome | biome: gut microbiome; material: fecal sample | place: Denmark | collected 2008
TTGGCGGATGAGAGGAGAAGTTAATATGGGGAAAATTACTGGAATTTGTATCAGTGAAAAAAGAGGGGTGCAAAAGCATCTCATAACAGAAGCTAATATTGTTTGCGACTGGGGAATCGAGGGCGACGCTCACGGTGGCAAATGGCATCGTCAGATCAGTCTTCTTTCCAAAGAAAAAGTGGATGCCTTTAAAGCCAAAGGTGCAGATATCCATCCCGGTTCTTTTGGTGAAAACTTAATTGTTGAGGGAGTTGATTTTAGTTCTATGCCTGTAGGCACCCGTTTTGTTATCGGAGATGTCGTTCTTGAAATGACCCAGATTGGAAAGGAATGTCATAACCATTGTTTGATTTATAAGACAATGGGGGACTGCATCATGCCAAGAGAAGGCGTATTTGCAGAAGTGATTACAGGTGGGCATATTAAAATCGGTCAGGAAGTTACCTGCATCCCTCCAAAAGCAGACAGACCTTATACAGCAGCAGTAATCACTTTAAGCGATAAGGGAGCTGCCGGATTAAGAGAGGATAAAAGTGGTCCTGCAATCGTAGAAATGTTAAAATCTGCAGGATACGATATAAAAGAAACTCTTTTACTTGCGGATGAACAAAAGCTTCTTGAAAAAGAACTGATTCGTTTAAGTGATCAGCGTCAGATTAATCTTATTTTTACGACTGGCGGAACTGGATTTTCCAAACGTGACCGGACACCGGAAGCAACTATCGCCGTCTGTGACCGCATGGCAAACGGAATTGCTGAAGCCATTCGTAATTATTCCATGACGATTACCCCTCGTGCCATGTTCAGCCGTGCTGTTTCCGGAATTCGTAACAACACTGTCATTATCAATCTTCCGGGCAGTCCAAAGGCAGTAAAGGAGTCTTTAGAGTTTCTTCTTCCGAATTTAGAACACGGGCTTGGGATTTTGACGAATCGTGAAAATGAATGTGGAGCACCTTCGCTGTGATGCAGAAAATATTACAAAAAAAGGCAAACAGGAATATCATTATTTTTATATGCATGGTTCTCATTGCACTACTGTGCCGTATTTTAGGGAAAATAAGTTTCCAGTATGTTTTAAATGGAATCGTACGAAGCATAATATACATTGGATTATATATCGGATGGGCGATAAGCATCCATAAACGAGTCGTTCAAAAATCAGTGAAAAATACCCTTCTCCTTATATCCGGGTTAATGATTTTCTGGTTTATTATCCGCACTATAAAGTATTTTTTTACAATAGATGCCAACATAGAACGCTATTTGTGGTACAGCTACTATCTGCCTATGCTCTTTATTCCACAGGCAGCACTACAGGCAGCGATTCTTCTTGGACAGCCGGAAGAGTATACTTTACCCAAATGGTCAAAATTAATATATCTTCCTGCCATTTTCTGTTTTTTACTTGTAATATCCAATGATTTTCATCAACGGGTATTTTCCTTTCCTTTAGGAGAAATATGGACAGATAAAGCTTATTGTTATGAAAGCGGCTATTACATCGTACTCCTCTGGGAAATCCTATGTGGGGTATCTGCTTTTATTTTGATGGTTTATAAATGCCGACTATCTCAGAGAAAGAAGTATCTTCCCGTTATAGGAATTTGTATTACTATCATCTATGCCGTTATTCATGCAAGTGGCGTACAGTGGATGCAGGTCATCGGCGGAGATATTACCGCTGTTTTATGTCTGATGTTTGTATGTATATTTGAAAGCTGTATTTACTGTGGCCTAATTCAGACAAATACAGGATATGAACAATTGTTTGAAGTATGTACGATGGGAGCGCAGATCACAGATTTAAAGTATCATGTATGTTATGCTTCTTCTAATGCAATGGAACTATCTAAGACTATAATGAAAGAGTCTGCAAAGAAAGAAGTCGTTGTTGATAAAAAGACCGTAATTAAAGGCAGGCCGATTCAGGGAGGATATGTTTTATGGCAGGAGGACATTAAAGACATCCTGATGCTGTTGGAAAAGATGGAAGAAAACCGGAAAACGATAGAAGAGAGTAACTGCATTGAGCAGGAGAATTATCAGACAAAAGCAAAGATTAATATGCTCCGGGAAAAGAACCGCTTATACGATAAGCTTCAGATGCAAACTGCCGGGCAGATTGAACTATTAAATAACTTGTTATATCAATATGAGGCGGAAACAAATTTGACAGCGAAACGCAGGCTGCTTGCTAAAATCAGTGTAATTGGAACTTACATAAAGCGATGTGGTAACTTAATTTTTATCGAAGAAAGAGCTGAGGTATCTGATATCGCAGAACTGGAAGCCTGTCTGGAGGAGTCTTTTAGCAGCCTTAGGCTAATGGGAGTTATGTGTGCATTTGCCGCTCCGTCAGGAGCATTTATCTATGTGCGGGATGCCGTCCGTATTTATAACTTTTTTGAAACCGTAATCGAAGCTTGTCTTGATTCCCTTTTATCTGTATGGGTAAAGTTTCGTGTACATAAAGAAAGTCTGATTTTTTGTATGGAAGTAGAAAGCAACGCAAACTTAACCTCATTTTTTGAAATCACCGATACGAGCAGTTACGAGGACGGAGTATGGAGATTTACATTTACTGTGAAGAAAGCAGGTGAAGCGTAATGCAGACATTCTATCTGTCATATAAGCTACTACAGACGATGTTTATGGCTGTAGTATTTCTCAGTCTGATATTTTCTCTTCTTTTACTCTTTCTTCTTTATGAACTCCGACCATATATGTGGAAATGCTATCGAAATTGGAACAGCTTTCTATTCTTCTTTTTATTTCTGCTTTTGAATCATCTGGCATATTCTTTCCATCAGATAAATAATGGTGAAAAATATTATAAATTGCTGCCTGTCCCAATCGTGATACTTTGGTGCATTGTCGGTATTATTGATTTTTTACTTGTTAGAGAGAGTATCCACCTAAAAAAGAAAACGAAAGAGAAGGTTAGTCAAAATTCCATTAAAGAAGCGTTGAACCTTCTTCCGGTAGGAATCTGCTATTTTACTTTGAATGGTACAATAAAGCTCTGTAATTCACAGATGTACCGGCTTTTTAGAACACTTGCTCAAAAAGACCTGCAAAAACTTAGTGAATTACGAGATGCCCTTCACAGCAATATACAAAACGAAGTCATCCGCCTTACAGATAAAAAGGAGATTTATCTTTTTCCTGACGGACGAGCATGGAATTATCAGGAAAGTGAGGTGAAAGACAAAGAGGGAAATGTCTATATAGAAGCCGTTTTTTCAGATGTCACAAAGCAATATCATGAAAAAATAAATCTTACAAGGCAAACAGAAAAGTTAAAAGAAATATCCAGAGAGCTACGATATCTTTCTGATAATGTATTGATTTTGACAAGAGAAAGGGAAGTCCTTGCTGCCAAGACTAAATTGCATGATCAGATGGGAGCGGGATTAACCGCTATCCGACAAAGTTTAGCACAGGAAAATGCAGATTACAGCAATGCGGTGCGATTACTCCGTCAGGCAGTAAATGCGATCTGGAATGATAATCAATATCCTTTAGAAGAGGGAGAATTTGAAAGATTTCTACAGGATGCCCGAACAATCGGTGTAAAGGTTCGCTGCACCGGCTCCTTACCAAAGGAAGAAGAGTATGCTCACATATATATTCTTGCCATGAGGGAATGTCTGACAAACGGAGTATGTCATGCCGGTGCGACAGAGCTTTTTATAACGATGCAAGAAGATAAGGATTGTTATCATATTTGTATTACAAATAATGGGGAAGTTCCGGAAAAAGAAGTTGTTCCAAAAGGCGGCTTATATAATCTTTCACGTCATATATTTGATTATAGTGGGGAAATGCATATACAGTCCATGCCATATTTTGCATTAACAATAACATTTCAAAAAAAGGAGCTAGATCATGAAGAAGGTATTGATTGTAGAGGATCAGAGGATGCCTCGTGAAAACATGGAAAGGATTCTCCTTGATAGTGGCAAATATAAGCTTTGTGCCAGTGTAAACGGAGCAGATGTCGCACTTGCCGTATGCAGGCGGGAGAAAATTGACCTGATTTTAATGGATGTGTGTACTGCCGGTAATAAAGACGGTATTGAAGCAGCAGCAGAAATTAAAGCAGAATTTCCGGACATAAAAATAATTATTGTAACTTCGATGGTAGAAGTCGGATATTTAAAAAGAGCGAGGGAAGCAAAAGCCGACAGCTTCTGGTATAAAGATATCAGTCCGGAAAAACTAATTGATGTTATAGAGAAAACGATGGCAGGTGAACATATCTTCCCAGACAAAACACCTAGCGTAAAGCTGGGTCTTGCTGACAGTTCAGAACTTACTGCTAAAGAAATCGAAGTTCTCCGGCTTGTATGCGAAGGTCTTGAATATAGTGAGATTGCTGAACGAATGCATATATCACAACGAACGGTAAAGTTCCATATTTCTAACATTTTATCAAAAACCGGCTATGCCAATAAAACAAGGCTCGCAATCGCAGTCACCAATAAAAACTTCATCATCCCAAGCAGCCCGGAAAAAAATCCATCCTCTTGGTAAATGGTATTTTGCCCCTGACTTGATGTTACGAATTACTACGTAGCTAACTCCACTCTCGTAATTATAAAATAAGAAAACCTGTACTTAAGGACAGGGTAAAAAATGAGCATATTTGTTATAATTCTCTTAAGAAAACTTTATAGTTTTAAAACGGATACTCTCGCAACTTCATCGAAAAATTAAGAGGAGGGATCACTATGAAAAAAGAGAAAATGAAACAAATATGTAACTATTTCATGAAGGGATTATTGTTATGTGCTTTGGTGTTTGGGTTCTGGTTTATGGCAGATGCCGGGGTGAATGCCGATGAAGTCGGTATTCCTAAAAATTTTACCCCAGGAACGATAGAAATGGTTCCATTTACGAAAGGAGAAAATAGTAATCCATATATTAATATAACCAATAACTCTGATAAACCGATAAAAGTAACTTTTGAGCATAATATTGAACAAACGGATCATAATTATAAACTAAGTATATATGTAGGAAACCATGAGTGTGTAAGCCGCCAAAATCCAGTAGCGAAAGATGCAAATGTGCTTTATTTATATCCATATCAGCGTATAGAGAAGGCTTGTGAAGTTATTTTTTCTTCTTCAGCTTCAAGTTCTGCTTCTGTTACATTTTACATTAAAGCAGCCTATCTTAGTAAAGAAGTAAAAAAGAAAGAGCAGGCGATTGGTCTTAATAAAAATACCGCAGTGGAAATTCCATTATCCGGTATGCAGAACAGCCTTTATGAAGGTGTTACTGTTCCTGGAAGAGATGAACGTTGGTATAAGTTTAATGTTAGCGAAAGAGCTGTAATTAATCCGACATTTGAGCTGGCTGAAAAAGAAAGATGCAACCTTTTTCATCAGAATCAAACATTTATCAAAATATATAATTCTCGTGACGAACTGATGTACAGCGAAGCCGCTACACAGTATAAAGGCGAGAACATATGGAATAGGGGTTCAAAAACTTTAACAAGCGGTACATATTATGTACAGATAGCTAATAGGGGTGCTTATTATCCGGCAACATTTATGTTTAACCTAAACGGTCACAACTGGATCTCTGCTAACAAAGTTACCTGTTCACAGAGTGCAATCCAGCTTTCCGATATAGGTAAGAAAAAGGTGATCGCACAGACTGTACCGGCAAATTCCGATGATAAGATTGTTTCGGTATATGACCATCTTACCGGAAAGACGTGGGACTGGTATAATTCGAATAAAGTTGATTATGACGGAATTCCATCTTCTGCTACTGCACCGGGCAAACATAAATGGATCACTTTTAAGACTACTAACGGAAAGACATTTACCACCTATGTAATCAGTCCGGCAGAGAAATTGAAAAAGCCTCGGGTAGCTACCGGTTATAATTCTGCAAAGTTCTGGATTGATTATCCAAATAAGCTGCAGACTTCTGTAAGGATTCAGGTTTTAAAGAAAGGAAAATGGACGACAGCAAAAACGATAGGATACTTCTCCTGTGGCAACAGTAATCCAGTGACAATCAAAGGATTAAAACCTCTGACGAATTATAAGTTCCGTGTACAGGCTTATGCAAACGGTATGACAGGAACGCCATCCAATATCGTAACAATGAAGACCGGCTCTAAAGTAAAACCAGCGGTAAAGTCTATAAAAATCGTACAGAGGAAAAAGGTAACCGTTAAGGGCTGGTGGCGCAAACACTGGGTTGGCGGACACATTTCACGTTATGAATGGGTACCACCGTATACCTATACGAAGTATAAAGTAAAAGTAACCTTAAAGAAAAAAGTACCGAAAATCGGCGGTATGTGGGTTGCCAATAACTGGGTAAAAGGAAGTAAAAAGAGCTATACCGTATGGGTTCCTAACGGAGCACAAAAGGGTAAGAAGTTAACGATTCGGATTCGTACAGCATTAGGTAAAGGATATGGTAATGGTCCGGAAGTAAAAAAAGTAATAAGAGTTAAGTAGCCTTCTAGAAATCGCCTTTTTCATTTCCCCTATAATAACATAAAAGGAAAAGGCATCTAGAGTCACTTTCCCTATAGAAGAGATTTCATGCACTCGCATGAAATCTCTTCTTTTATTAATTTCTATAGGATTTATGACTTCTTTATTTAGCAATAATGATTTCTATCCCCTGTAAACGCAATGCCTCAATAAAAGCCGGGTCAGCATCCTCATCTGTAATCAAAATATCATTTTTCCTTAATTTTGCTACATTAATAAAATTATGTTTTCCTAATTTGGTTGAATCGATTAAAGCAACTAATTTTGTTGTACGTTCCGCTAAATGTTTATAAATACCAAATTCAGCCGGTCCACGATGAAAAAGATGTCCCTCTTGATCTACTGTCGATGCAGATATAAATGCCATATCAAACCAAAAATTTTTTAATGTATTTTCAGCAATCGTCCCAGATGCTCCTAATATGTGCTTTGTAATTTCACCGCCAATCATAAAAATCTCTACCTCACTTCGATTATTGAGCTGATTCACAACAGTGATAGAATCTGTAACAACATACAAACGATTTGTATTATCAATATAAGAAGAGAGATAATCAAGAGTAGAACCTGCACCGATAAATATTCGTTGCCCATTCTTTAAAAGCATGGCGGCTTCTTTACCTATTTTTTCTTTTTTTTCTGCTTCTATGTTTAGGCGAACCCCAAAAGGTTTATCTCTTAATATATCCGTTTTTGTCATTTCTGCACCACCATGGATTCGAACTAATTCTCCATTTTCTTCAAGAAATTCCAAATCTCTTCTTATTGTTTTAGGTGTTACAGAAAAATACTCACTAAGATTATGTACGTTCACTTTTCCCTTTTCTTTTAATATTTCTAATATTTGTTCCTGCCGATGATTCTTCATATAAATAAGCACCCTTTTCTTAATTTTTTCCTTATTATAACACAATTATACATAAAACAAGAAACAAATTTGTAAGAGATTTATGTCCTGTTTGTTACAAGAAAGATATACAATCGGACATATCGGAAATATTTATTGACAAAACGGACATTTTTTCTTATAATAATAGACATAACGAACAACACTAATTGAAAGACAAAGAGGGATTTTTATGAATACGTTAAATAGGAGGATAAATGAAAAAGTAAAAGATAAGTTTCCCGAATTGAATATTGAGATAAGAATTAATGAAAGGAATATTGCAACAGTATCGGGAGAATGTGAAACATGGGAGCAATTGATTGATGTAGGACATTTTGTTGCAGAAGATGCAAAAATTAAGAATGTTGTCAGTGAAATGACGGTAAAAGGTCTGACTATTACACCGCAGGACTATGCATCTATGGCAAAAGAGGGTAGAAAAAAAGGTATCATTCAAAAAACAGATGTCGTCATCATCGGTGCAGGTGTTATCGGTTGTGGAATTGCTAGAGAGTTATCAAAATATGATTTTCATTGTATTGTTGTAGACAAAGAAAATGATGTCTCTGTGGGTGCATCAAAAGCAAATAATGGAAACATTCATCCAGGACATGCCGTGAAAAAGGGAACATTAAAACATAAACTCAATATTTTAGGAAATCGTATGTACGATGAATGGGCTAAAGATTTACAGTTTGAATTTCAGCGAAATGGGCTAATGTACATTGCCTGGGAAGAAGAATATCTTCCGGCCTTGAAAAGGCGATATACGAAAGGCTTAGAAAATGGAGTAGATGGTATACGGTATATTTCGGGTGAAGAAGCAATGGCTATCGAACCTGAACTTAAAAAATTAGATAATCCCCCAATTGCAGCCGTTTGGCTTCCTAGTTTGGCACATGTAGAACCTTATGAAGTAACAATTGCTTTGGCTGAAAATGCTGCTGAAAATCAAGTGAAATTTATGTTAAACACAAAAGTATGTGACATTGTACACGACGGACGAATACAAGCAGTGGTTACGAGTAGAGGAGTCATAGAAACCAAATATGTAATCAATGCTGCCGGAGTTTACGCTGACGATATTTCTCGAATGGCAGGGGATGTTTCTTATACCATACATCCAAGAAAAGGAACGATTGTCCTTCTTGACAAAGCAAAGACATATCCTTATAAACCACAATTAGGTTTTGTCAGTAATAAATTAGAGAACCGAATGATGAATGTAAAAAACAAAGAATCTAAAGGCGGCGGATGTTGTAAAACACCGGAAGGTAATTATCTTTTAGGACCGTCTGCAAAAGAAGTATGGAACAAAGAAGATACCTCGTGCGATGCAGAAGGAATCGCCTATGCTTTAAGTTGTTGCCAACATAAAGGAGTAGGGGAAAAAGATGTTATTCGTTCTTTTGCGGGAGTACGGGCAGCAGATTTTAAGGAAGATTTTATTATAGAAAAATCAGAAGTCACTTCCGGATTGATTCATGTAGCGGGTATACAATCACCGGGACTTAGTGCTGCACCGGCTATTGCTAAAATGGTTGAAAATATTCTTTTAGAAGAAATGAAGAAAGAAGGTATGTCTTATAAAAGAAAAAAAAATTATCAACCATATCGTCCAAAGCGCAGGGTATTTCGAAAATTAAGCTTGGAAGAACAAAATAAGTTAATCAAAGAAAATCCCGATTATGGACAAATTGTATGTCGATGTGAATTCATTACTAAAGGAGAAATTTTAGATGCTATAGACAGTCCTGTAGTTCCAACATCTGTCGATGCAATAAAAAGAAGAACCCGGGCAGGTATGGGAAGATGTCAAGGAGGATTTTGTCTTCCTGTGGTACTTCAGATTTTAGCACAAGCCCAACAACAAGATTGTACAGAAATTGATTTTACAGCAAAAGATACAAACATTTTAGAAAAAATAAAAAATTAGAGGTACGGAGTATGGCAGAGGAATATGTAATTGGTATTGATAGTGGAACACAAAGTACAAGGGCAATTTTATTTAATTTAAAAGGTGAAAAAATTGCCAGTGCATCAGCTACACATCCGGCATTGATGACTGACGAAAGAGGATTGATTGTCCATGATTATCAAGATGTTTATCAAGGTCTTTGTACAGCTTGTCAAATATTGATAGAAAAAATAAAGAAAAATTCCGAAACTGCAACAGGAACAATTAAAGCTATTGGCATTGCAGCACAAAGAGCTACCGTATTTTTTCTGGATAAAGAAGGGCAACAACTATGCCGTCCAATCAGTTGGATGGATCGAAGTTGGCAATCAAATGAAAAATATAGTGATAAATGGAAAGACAATTTAGATGCATGGCAATATTTTCTTGTAAATTATTCCAGAATGAATTGGATGCAGAGAGAGTACCCCGATATATTTGAAAAAGTAGAAAAATATTTCACTACTTCTGGATATATTCATTATAAACTTACGGGCGAATTTGCGGATTCTTTAGGAAATAATCTTGGTATGCCTGTAGACAGAGAACATTGGAATTTATATCAAGATTCTGCTGTTTATGAAGGAATGGCTATTACTCGTAGTCAATTGGCTACTTTTCGAAATCCTGGAGAAATTATTGGAACGATAACAAACAAAGCAGCAAAAGAAACAGGACTTCCTGTTGGTTGTCCGGTAGTTGCCGGGGCTGGAGATAAACAATGTGAAATCTTAGGAAGTGGAACATTAAATAAAGGTCAAGCTTACATCACGATGGGAACGATGACCGGTCTTAATCTTGTTGATGACCAATATATTGCAGATGAATATAAGGTAACGAAACATCGTACTTATACTGCTGCTGTTCCAGGATTCTGGAATGCGGAGGCAGTTTCTCCCAGAGGCTTTTGGCTAATATCTTGGTTTCGGGATAACTTTGCAAAAAATCTAAACAAAGATAATCCGAAAAAAACAATTGAACAACTTTTAGATGAAGAGGCCATACATATTTCTCCTGGTGCAGAGGGATTGATTACAATTCCTGATTGGAAAAGTACATGGGATAAACCATATGCCAAGGGTATATTTATGGGATTTGATATGCGGCATGGACGGGCACATATGTTTCGCTCCCTTCTAGAAGGAATTATGATGCAATTGAAAATCGGTACAGATGATATGTGCCATTCTACCAATCGAGAAATTAAAGAACTTCGTGTCGGTGGAGGTGGGAGTAAAAGTTATGTGGCTGTTCAGGCAATCGCAGACATCTTTAATCTCTCCGTAAAAAAATCGGAAGAACCAGAAACTTGTTCTCTTGGTGCTGCAATTTGTGCTGCAGTAGGTGCAGGATGTTTTCCTGATTTTTATGCTGCGGCAAAGGCAATGGGACAAAATCATACAGAATTTCTTCCTTCAACTGAAAATCATAAATTATATCAGGAATTGATGGAAGAAATTGTTAATCCATATTATAAAATCAATGAACAGCTGTTAAAAAAATTACAGCAGATTATTTCTTAATATCACAAATTTGAAACAAAAACAGGAGGAAAAGATTATGCAACAAAAAAAAATCATCAAGGAATTACAAGAAATTGTCGGAAAGGATAAAGTTATTACTGATGAAGAAAGTATTGCTTTAGCATCACGCGATTATATCGGATTTCGTAGATACCATCGCTCTGATGGAAAAAACTGGGCACCACATGCTATGTGCGTCATTAAACCTAAAAATACAGATGAAGTATCAAAAGTTCTGTCCTTCCTTAATGAAAATCATATTGATGTAGTTCCAAGAACTGGCGGTTCTAGCGTAACAATGAGTATTGAACCAGCAGAAGGTGGTGTAATTATTGATGGATGTGATATGTGTGATATTTTAAATATCGATAAAAAAAATCATATTGTTACAGCACAATGTGGAACTCCTTTGGAATATCTGGAAGAACAACTAAATAAACAAGGATATACTACAGGACATTATCCGCAATCTCTTCCTTTAGCCAGCTTGGGTGGATTAACAGCAACAAGAAGCATAGGGCAGTTTTCTACATTATATGGAGGAGTAGAAGATTGTATTATCGGTCTTGAAGCTGTACTTGCAGATGGAAGTGTTGTACGAATTAAAAATGTTCCAAGACGTTCTACAGGACCAGATTTACGACATATTTTTATAGGGTCAGAAGGAACAATGGGATTTATTACAGAAGTTTCTATGAAACTTTATGAATACCATCCGGAAAACCGCTGGATGCATGCATATGGTGTTATTGGAATGCAAAAAGGACTGGATTTTATCCGAGAAATTATGGTTAGCGGATATAAACCTGCCGTGGTACGTCTTCATGATGAATATGAAGTACAGGAATTAATGGGTGCTCCGGCTCCAGAAGGTTATGCTATGCTTTTATTTATCGCAGAAGGACCAAAAGCAATTGCGGATGTTACAGGAGAAGCCATACAATCGCTGGCAGAAAAATATGAATTTCTTGATTTAGGCACAGAACCGGTAGAGGTATGGTTAAAGACTAGAAATGACAGCTGTGCAAATATTGATAAAAATACAAGATACTTAAAAGGAATCGTTTCTGATACTACAGAAATTTCTGGAAATTGGGATGTAATCGGAAAAATATATGAAGGAATTATTTCTCGAATCAATGAAGAAATCGAAAATATTACTTTTGTAGGGGCACATTCTTCTCATAGCTATTTGAATGGAACAAATATTTACTGTCGTTTTATTTTCCAGGCGGACAAGGGGGTAGATTATGTACAAGAAGATTATATGAAGATTGTAACAATTATTATGGAAGAAACATTGAAATATGGAGGAAGTATTGCACATCATCATGGTTCCGGAAAGTATAGAACGAAATGGATGCCGCAAGAACATGGCTCATCGTATGAATTAATGTATCGCTTAAAAGATGCGATGGATCCAAATGGAATTCTAAATAAAGGAGATTTACTGGTAGAGAAATAGATATTATCCAGTGTTATCTTCCAAGAAACACATTGTCATTTTTACTTAACACAAAAGGAGAAGGAATTATGAGTAAGTATATTATGGTAATTGATGAGGGGACAACAGGAACAAGAGGCATTTTATTTGATAAAGAATTTAAAATTGTATCACAAGATTATCAGGAGCTAATCCAATATACACCGGATAATATACGTGTAGAACACGATGCTTCAGAAATCTATAACAAATCTGTGGAAGTATGTAAGGGTGCTATGCAAAAAATTGGAGCAACAGCAGAGGATATTTCCTGTATTGGTATCGCTACACAGAGAAATACCTGTGTAATCTGGGATAAGAATACCGGAGAACCTTTGTATCATGCTATTGTCTGGCAAGACACCCGAACAGGTGATGTAGCAGAAAAATTAAAAGAAAATGGTGGAGAAGAAAAGATTTTGCGGGAAACTGGAAAAGTCATTGCACCTCATAATAATGGATTAATTTTAAAATGGTGTATGGAAAATGTTCCAGAAGTTAAAGAAGCAATCGAAAAAGAAACCGCATTATATGGTACAATGGATACATGGCTGATCTGGAAATTAACAGAGGGTAAAACTCATGCGGTTGCTTGTTCTAATGCTTCTAGCAGTGGATGTGTTAATGTACAAAAAGGTGTCTGGAATGAAGAATTTATTCAAAACCTTGGCGTACCTTTGAAGCTATTTCCTACTATTGCTTCCGAAGCTTCTGAATATGGTGTGACTAAAGTTTTTGGCAAAGAGATTCCAATTACCGGAGCAATCGCTGATCAGCAATCTGCTCTTTTTGCACAGGGTTGTCTGGAAGCAGGAACTATGAAATGTACGAATGGTACAGGTAGTTTTATGGATATTACTATCGGTAATACCTGTAAGATTGCCTCTGGTGGAGTAGATAACTTGATTGCATGGAAACTAAATGATACTTTAACATATATGGTAGAAGGATTTGTTTCTGTCACCGGTTCTGCGGTACAATGGCTTAGAGATGGTCTTAAGATTATTCGTTCTTCTGGCGAAATTGAGGCTCTGGCAGCTTCTGTTCCAGATACCAATGGTGTGTATTTTGTTCCGGCTCTTGTAGGATTGACCTCCCCACATAATGATCCATCTGCCAGAGGAACCATTATCGGTATTACAAGAAGAACTACCGATGCACACATTGCCAGAGCAACATTAGAGTGTATTGCTTTTGGTATTAAAGATATTCTTGATGTTGTAGAAAAGGAATGTGAAGTAAAAATTGATCGCATTAATGTAGATGGAGGTGCGTCACAAAATAATCTTCTTCTTCAAATGTTAGCTGATTACTGTAATGCAGATGTGGCAAGACCAGATACATTGGAGGCAACAGCACTTGGAGCAGCTTTAATGGCAGCTTTAAGTATTAATCAAATTTCTCTGGAAGATGTAAAGCATATATTAACACCAGATGCTGTATTCCATCCACAAATGGACGCAACATTACGAGAAGAAAGATACAGTATATGGAAAGAAGCCGTTGACCGTTCACTAAAATGGATAAAATATGCATAACTTTAAAAAGCTCTGTATATATCCAATGAATTGTGGTGAGATTAATGAAAATATTAAATTGTTGTCTAATGGAAGCAGAATATAATAGTATTCCCGATGATGTATGGGAGAGAGAGGAGGAATACCTTCGTTTTCTTCCATATATCGGATATGAAAAAAATAGCTATGATGAAATAGGATTAGAATTAGTGCGAAGAATTTTAGAATCGAATCCTACCATAGTTGCTGATGTTTTGTTTATGACAAAAGAAAATATCAAAAAAGAATTTCAAAATTTAAAAGCACATGGTTTTCATGAAATTTTTCAATATATCCCTAAAGGAAATGCGGACTTTATAGAAGTTTTTAAACAACATTGTAAAGAACAGGGAAATGTAGATGTGGTCATTGTCGGACAGGAAAGCTCATCCCGAAG
>UMCX01019176.1_pt1 | contig 14119 bp, 21 predicted proteins | sample 1964341 | NCBI WGS metagenome assembly UMCX01 (sample SAMEA4835979, study PRJEB28245) | human gut metagenome | biome: gut microbiome; material: fecal sample | place: Denmark | collected 2008
CCCGCGCGATAAAGACGGCGAAGCTCGTACTCCAGAGTCTTTTTCCGTTTGAGCTGGTCCTTTTTCCCGTCAGTCATCTGTTAAAGCCCCTTCCACAGCGCTATCTTCTCATCGATTGTCAGTTTCTCGGATCTTAATGCGAGCCGTCGTTCAAGGTTTTTCGCCAAATGCCTTGCGTCCTTCTCATGGTCGATGACCTTGAAAGCGGAAGGCGGAATGAGCTCTTTCGGATCATTTTCATCTGACAGCCGAGCGTAGCTTTCCGACATCATGTTTACAATCTGCTCAATCCCGATCATCTCGAAATTGTCGACCAGATCGATGACCAACGGTTCGAAGTTGCCTGCGGCGGTCAATGCACGCCCAAGCTGCTGATAGAAAATTGTCGGCGACGAGGTGCGCCGTACCATAATAACGGCATCCACGCCCTTGATGTGAACACCCTCGTTAAGCTGGTTGACGCAAAGCAAAAGCTTGATTGCGGTCTCGTCATCGTCCTCTTTGAACCCATCGTATTCACTCGTCCCGAAGGGATTCGAGCTATGGACGACATAGGTATGGACGTTACCGTTTACTCGGGAAAACCATTGCGGGCACATCTTCTCGATTTCATTCAGCTCGAAGACATTCGGACAAAATACGATCACTTTCTCTATTCCCTCAAAGTACTTTTGGAAAATGGCCGGAAGGTTCGCCGCCCTGCTCGCGCAATCTCTCAGCTCGTTAAAATCAGCCAGCAACTCCGCCCGCCTACCCGCACTCTCTTCCTTTGCGATGCGCTCGCCGAGATCTTCAATGTAGCCGTTGATGCTGTACCCGGCAGTCACATATGTCGGGACAGGCAGGATGCCTAAAACCCAGCAATCCGTCAACGACATATATGAGGCGATATGCCCATCAAAAAGTTCATCGGACATATCTCGGCCGCTATCGCTGTATCGAATCGAAGTCGCGCTCAATCCGATCAGATTGGCGTCGGGATTGCATTCGATGACCCCTTCAACACCACGGGACCACTGCGGTGCCCCTGTGTGATGGAACTCATCGAAAATAACCGTATCGGCATGGATATCAAGGTTTCCCTTTTGCGCTCGATGCATGGCAGTCTGATACGTCATGCGCTCGATGTTCTTGAATTCATAATTCGGCAGTTCACGCCTGATGGAAGCTTCCTGCTCCTGTTCGATATAGGTCGAGGGTGACATCCAGAGGATTCGCTCCTTCGGATGATCGAAGGCGTAACGGTATGCTATAAACGCCTTGCCTGTCCCGGTAGGATGAATGATGCACGCACGCCTGGTCTCAGACAGCATATCCAGTAGTTTGCGATACGCCTTTTCGTTATGTGGATACAGTTCCAGTTCGTTCGGCATCTCAATCCCCTTCGTGCTCATGTAACCATGGTACTAGTATACCATAATGCTACGCAGAAACATAAAAGAAGGTACAATCTGGACAATTAACAGATTGCACCTTCTTGTGAGGGGGGGGGTTATCGACGTGGAGTCCCTGCGGTATCCATGTGCTCCCCCGCGTGGCCGATCACGATCTTCTCCTCATCCCTGTCGATATAGAAGTGGAGCCGGAAGGCGGCCTTGATGTTCCTTCCCTTGACATGCGGCGAGATATCGATCTCATTGCCTTTGTACATCCGCTTGCGGAGCTTCATCAAGTTGGGCATGGCACAAGTCGTTCCAGACTCTCCGCGAGCCAGCTCATATCCGGTCCGTTTCTTGAACTCAGAACCAAGCCTGTCGTTCACCGTCTCCTTAAAGCATAGATCCCAGAGCGTCGTCGCGACGGCAATCAAGATTTCCCACTCTTCCGTCAAAATGCCGTCGAATTTCTTGGCACTCCTGTAGGCATCGGGAAGAATCACGATTCTGTCCGGATAAAGCGCCTTCGCCAAATCAAGCAACTGTGTAAGGTTTTCAGGCACTACCGTAAGCGCCTTGCGGATACCATTCAACGCATTGGCGTTTAGTTGCTCGAGTTCCGTCATTTCGAGCTTACGCTCGACGGCCCTCTTCTCGTTTTCAAGTCGCATCGCATCGCGCGTGAGCATGTCGATTTTTGCAGCCGCCTCCGAATTCGAAGTTTCCAGCTCGCTCGCAATTTCCTCCCAGTCCGCGATATCCTTTTGAAGACCGCTTATCTCATCGCGAAGCGAATCGACCGTTTCGTTTCCACCGGAATCGCCTTTCACCCGCTGCTTCAGCTTCTTAATCCGTGAACTGAGGCGTTTGGCCTCATCGATTCCATCTAACCATCGGACATCGGCGATACTCAGGATATCCCCAGCCACCCTGTCGCTCGCACGGCAGATCCCCTGACGAAGGACATTTATGAATCGGTTTTCACCGTGGCGCGTATATCGATCGATCAGATACTTGGCATAAGCCATCCCCATTTCATTGTCAGTTGGAACCGTGAGATCGACCGGCTTACAGTAAATCTTCAGGCTTGAGCATTCCATGCCGTAATCATAAGCCGGCGTGTTCTTCAGAAAGACCTCTCGATAAGTGTCCATAAGAGCACGGTCGTGCCAGTCAAGGACATATATATCTGCCATCCCGAAAAGCTGCTTGGTCAGATTTTTCAAGTTCCTGACCGGCAGTTTCGATTCTTCGTCAGTGGTGATTAAGATCAAGGAAAGAGTTCGATCCGGATCGGTCAGATCCGGTATGAACTTGCTCGTCAATGTCTCGGAAGTCAGGTATATCGGCTTATCGTTCAAAAAAGTCGAGCCAACGCGAACGACGTTCGCCTCATCGCTAAAAAGCATCTTCACGATCCGCGGCGTAGACGGTATCGGCGGCGCAGCCTCCCCAATGAACCCCCTGACGATATAGCGGCTCAATTGGATGTTGACGATACAGGAATCGGCATTTCCGATAATACCGATCCTCGTATGCCAACGGCCATAGATCAGCCTGTGATCCTGTTCATCAAGCTCCATCGCCCACACGACACAGCCCGGGACGCCACTGTTCCGCTTTGATGCAAGGGCGGTCTTTCCCTGTTCAAGTTCAGTTGTTCCTTTCCAACCATCAGGTGTCGAATAAGCGCCATCTCGGAAAGAATCGCAGTGCTCTTTCGATAGAACCTTTTTTTTCATTAGCCAGGAGATGACAGTCGAGATCACCGACTCACTGGCATTTTCATTATCGGTTCTGGTAATCGTCAAGCGTGTCGCGTATTGTCTATCCTCGTCTACGATCGCATTTACCAGTTGAAGCTGTTGGGCGGCTATACCTGCATCGAGAACGGCTGAATCCAATCCGGCCATCTCCAGCACGGCTGGTGCTTTCTTTTCCGTTCCACACGAAACCTCCGCCTTGCCGGGACAGAGGGCGAGCGGCGGTTGCCCTCTCCGCTCCCAATTCCTTCAATTCTTTAAAATGAGATCTACGATACTGTAGGTGGTATCCCCTCTCATTATTCCCGACGCCTGCTGAAGACACTCTAGAAAATAAGCTGCATCTTCTCTGCTTCGGAACGCCATGATCGGTTTCGAGCTTTCCGGACCGTTTGCCATAATCGAAAACACGGTCTCGTCTGTCGAGTTGATCTTGTTTTCAGCGTCGTTGCGTTCTTTTCCAGACATAACGGAATTCTCCTCTTTCGCATCTGAACTTACAGAATCAGCCTCATGTCCGCATGAGACTTTTGCGGGGCATTTGGGCGACTCTTCATGAACTTTTTCCTGCTCCGCGTACCACTCATTGAAACTGGCGACGATCTCAGAGCGCCGACCGCGTACACTCTTGACCACCTCGTCACTGCCGTCTGCCGGGGCGTAGGTGAAAAGAAACCTACCGTGAGACGTCTGGTGCCTTGTCAAGCGCCCATGTTCAAGCACGCATAGAGCCTCAGATTCCTGTGGAGCAGGAGGTTGCTTTTGTGCCTCCCGTCCGCTCATTTCGCTTTCAGGCAGCCTTTCACTTTGCTTTCGGTTCTTAGCCTTATTGCTCATATGGCGGTTTTCCTTTTCAAGCTTCCGGCGCTGCTCTCGATTCAGCTTCACCTCCGGATCTACTCCCTGCTCCTTGGCAACGGACCGCATGTCGTATCCGGCAGCGAAAAACTGCTTGAACGCCACGGGTCGATTGGTTCCAAGCTGCAACGTCTTGAATTGCCCATTTGAATCCTTGATGCTCGCCATATATGAACCCTTTTGTTCAAACAGGCAGGCTTTCTGTCGATCACCGGTCACAAACCGCTTTCCATACATAAAGCTCCTTTCCTATAATCGGATAGTACCAATATACCATAGTGCAATATATCGTTAACGAAAAAGGAGCCCGCTCGCCCGAACTCCTTTTTGAATCGATTCTTTCTTCAGAGCCTTACTTGTCGTAGAGGGCCCACTCTTTACGGACGTCGCGTTCAGCCTGACGCATAAGGCGTTCGGCGCGGCGCTTTGCTTCGCGCTCGCGACACGCCTTAACTTCGGGAAGCATAAACTCCTGGTAGTACATGAAACATGCAAGGCAGATCTCGGCCGTTCCCAGAAGAAGTAGGAGCACATTCATCTCGAAAAACAGGAAACTACCCACCCTGATCTCGCAGACAAGCGTCATGCATCCAAACATGAATACGATAACGTCATTCATGATACGAATCTTCTCAATATGCGTATACGTTCTCGGGGCGCAATGCTTACCGTTCATCATGGGTTCCTTTCTCCCGTTCGCTTAACGTAAGGTTAGTATACCATAGTATCCTAGTACTATTGCAGAAAAAGTTGAAAATCATACTTGATAACTCTCCGCAACAAACCTTGAACGTCACGAGCAAGCGATGCGAACGGCGATTTGCTTACAATACGCTATTCATGCGGTGCCTGACGGCACCTATGATCCGCTCCCTACGGTCGCTGATTGATTTCTAAAAAAAGGGGGCTGTAAAATAAGTCCCTTCACAGAAAAAATGTTCTACCCGATCAGAACGCACTCGGGAACACCATAATAGGCGCGATCCTCTTCGGCAATGACACCGACCACATCGTCCATCGGATTGCCGTCCCCGGGCTCCTTCGGCACAAAAACACGGGGAACATAGGCGCCGTTTCCCTCGGAATCGACAGACAAGCCAACAGGCATCCCGGCAATACCCTTGTCGGCAGCCATCATCTGCTCAAGCCTGACTGCCAATTCCTTAACCGTCATGGGGCGGATCAAACCGTCCGAAAGCTCGATTGTATAATTGGGCATATCAATTGTCTGGCTCATCTTCGGGTTCCTTTCTCCCGTTCGCTTAACATACCTATAGTATACCATAGTACCGTAGTATAACTAACGAGAATGAGAGGTATCCTAAACAAAAAAGGACAACCAAACCTGGTTATCCTTTAAGATCATCGTTCTATATTTCATACACAGTAGAATCAAGCCACTTAGCCACAGATTCGAATGTAGCTCTCGGCTCGTCCCAAGGAACAAACACAAGCAGTTGCGAATCGACGCAACCGTTAGACCAAATTTGAGTGTCTTTTCCGAAAAGCGTAACAAACTGGGGCCATTCTTTAGAAATGTAATTTGAAATGTAATTTGCCTTCTTCTCGGCACGTGTTACAAGCTCGCTATATGTAATGCCAAGCGATTTGGCAAAATCCCTATCGTAAATAGATTCCAATGCGATGCCATAACGTCCCTTGTATTCTACAAGATAGCAGCTGACCAGATGACTATCCGTCCACAACTCATTTAAGCATGAAGCCAATTCATCAGGCAGGTCATCCTCTCCGATCTCGCCATCATGCCATAGATCGGCAGTAGCATTTGACCAAAATACAAGGTCATTATCAAGGGTACTCTCATATTTGTAAAACATGCGCTTTCCTCCCGTCCGCTTGACGTGGTTAAAGTATACCATAGTACCGTAGTACAACTAACGAGAATGGCGTTTTCTCTGAAATGATTTCCGGTCCGATCGAGAACTAACCTCCCATATCTCTCCGAGTTCTTTTTAATACCGTTCCAAGTAGTTTACGGATGGTGCGCGTGGTCACGCGGAGCGTGAGCCAACGGCTGATATCGTTACAACGAAGTAGGCAGGTTTTCGACAATTTCAATGGCGCGGAGAGTCCCTGGGCGAGGCTCGCAGCGCTGTTGGATTTGTCGGAAACCTGCCCCTTTGTCCGCGAAGGCGGACCCATTAAAAAGCATCGGATTTACCGATGCGGATTCTTCAAAGAAATCGAAATGAGAGATGTGAAATGCCTTCCGGTGATCAAATTCGCAAGCGTTTGCGAATTTGATGACTACTTGCATTTAGCTACCTAACTGATATCTAGGCATGGAAAAGGCTCCCGTCCAAAGGACAAGAGCCTTTTCCATAGGAGTAAAGATGCCTAGAGATATTTTAGCACACCCCGAACTTCTCCCATTCCTCACCCCAGTCCAGCGCACCGTAAAGATCATTCCAGGCGAAGAGATTCACGTTCAGACGCTCTTTGTTGAAGAGTGGGCCGCACGCACGATCAACCAGACCCTTTTCACCCCAAAAGGCAATCGCGTCCTCGACATCCGACTCGTCCAACCCGAGCAGCTTAGCGATGTCGTACTGACAATACGGGCAAAAATCTGCCTTGAAGCTCCACGCAGAAATGAATCCGAGGACAAGTCGGGCAATTAGGGATGAATCCGGATATACCTCACCGGCCCGCATGGCAGCCAAGGGAATCGGCGGGCAAGAAGCCTCGTCGATATCAGAATTTACCTTAGCTTTTCTACCGGCAACGTTAGCTTCATAAATTCGATCGCACATCTCCAAATCAGGAATAAGATATGAACCCCTCCTGTAAACGAGCCTGCGATCAAGAAGCTCTTTAACCGAAGACTCCACTACAGCCCCGTCCATATGCAAGTACCCTGAAATGAATGCGGCATCATCTGGAATCGGCCTCTTGTCACTGGCAATCAACGACATGACATCGCGCATCTCATAAGTAGGGAGGCCTAGCGTTAGCGTCCAAGTCGGAAATGAATATCCATCGCTGTTAGGGAGCTCTTCCATAGCCTCTTCGTCAGTCATTTTTTCTCCTTCGATTCAATCAATTAGGCTTCTAATATCTGTGCGGCAGGCTCGTTGAACTCGGCTATGCACTTGCAGATGCCGCTCGCACTGTACAGTTTCCCGAGTGCCTTATCATAGCCATAGTCCTCCTTCAAGCCCTCGAAAATCTTCCCGGCCTCCACCCTCGCATGGGCGGCATCGGTTGCCGCCACCGCCGTCACGTAATTCTTGTTTCCCATTTTCCCGGGAACGGTGTAATCGACCTCGAATCGATACAGCATCATTCTTATTCCCTTCTCTCGTGGTGCCGTAATACCAATATACCACAGTAGCATACTAAGTGACCGCTCAATCGAAAACGCCTTGTAATACTAGGGTTGATTTCTGATCTGAGCCGAACACATTGAGCGGATAGGCCGTTCCCGCAGCTAGCCGAACGCCCCCGAGGCCCCTCCTGGACCCCGGGGGCGGCATTTTCCCAGTTGAAGGACCTAAAGATAGTGGTTGCCCTGCTGGGCGGCAATAAGCTCGAATCGAGCACGAGCGATTCTTGTCCGGGCGAAGCGTTACAATTGGATTTGTTCTGTTGCCGACTGATGTTGAATCATGCCGGAAGAAACGGAATTATAATTTTTTATTTGTCTGTATCTATCGAAATGGAGACCGAGCACGTGGAAAACGAGAGGAACATAACGGTAGTTGACCTTTTCGCCGGCTGCGGCGGAATGTCCCTCGGCTTCGAAAAGGCTGGCGTCAATGTTGTGGCTGCCTACGACAATTGGGACGCTGCTATTGATGTCTATCGCGCTAACTTCCAACATCCTGTTTTCAAAAGGGATCTTTCCGACGTTTCCGTATCCGAGGAAGTTGCCGGCTTCGCTCCGGATATCATCATCGGCGGGCCTCCTTGTCAGGATTTCTCGCAGGCCGGCAAGAGATCCGAGGATGGTGGGCGCGCAATCCTCTCTGTTAGATATGCCGAGATCATCGCGAGGTGCAAGCCTCGCTTCATCGTTATGGAGAACGTCCCACGCGTTCGAACGAGCAAATCCATGGAAGCGATTCGGGCCACCCTCAAAGCGCAGGGTTATGGCTTGAGTGGGCGAGTGATGGATGCAAGCCTGTGCGGGGTCCCCCAAGCTCGCAAGAGATACTTCTTGATCGGATGCCTTGGGGCGCCCGACGGGTTCCTCGACCCATATCTTGAGAAGGGCCTTTCTGACCATCAGATGACAATTCGTGAGTATCTCGGTAACGAGCTTGGAATTGATTACTACTTCAGAATTCCGCGAAGCTACACGAGGCGGGCCATCTTCAGCATCGACGAGCCCTCGGTCACTATTCGTGGTGTGGACAGGCCGATACCGCCGAACTACAAGCTTCACCCCAACGACGCGGCGGACCTCAGTCAAGCCCGGTGCTTGACTCCAAAGGAACGCAGTAGGATCCAGACTTTCCCGGAGTCTTTCAAGTTCTTTGGGAGCAAGACGGATATCAACCAGATGGTGGGCAACGCCGTACCGGTAAACCTTGCCACCTACGTTGCGCGAGCGCTACTGGAGTACAGGAGGGATGTGAGCGATGGACTGCGTTGATCTTTTCTCGGGATGCGGCGGTATGTCGCTCGGATTCCAGAATGCGGGCTTCAACATAAAGGCGGCGTTTGATAACTGGCAGACGGCCGTCGACATCTATTCGGCGAACTTCGACCACCCGGCATTCAAATATGATCTTTACGATGCGGGAGCGGTTCCGAAAATTGAAGAGTATTTGCCGTCGATGATAATCGGTGGCCCTCCTTGCCAGGACTTCTCCATTGCGGGCGCCAGACAGCGCGGCAAGAGGGCCAATCTCACCATTCGATATGCTGAAATAGTTCGGGACGTCAGACCCGAGTGGTTCGTCATGGAGAATGTTTACAATATCGAACGGATGGACGTCCTGCCCGAGGCGCTGGAAATATTCCGCAATGCTGGATACGGTCTCACGAGGCGCGTCCTCAACGCCAGTCTATGTGGTGTGCCTCAGATTCGCAGGCGCTTTATCCTTGTCGGTCATCTTGGTGATAAAGATGACTTTCTCGGCGAACTCTTGGATTCAAGGCTGAGCGACAAGCAGATGACCGTCAGGGATTACCTTGGCGATTCGCTCGGCACGCAATACTTCTACATGCATCCACGCAACTTCCAGCGTAGGGGCGTCTTCACGATTGACGAGCCAGCGGTAACGGTACGAGGCACCAACCGTCCGATACCGCCAGCATATAAGAGGCATCATGCCGACAAGGCTGATATTTCTGAAGGCGTGAGAGCCTTAACATACAAGGAGCGCAGCTATCTGCAAACCTTCCCCAAAGAGTTTGAGTTTGTCGGGTCCAAGACAGACATTGAGCAGGCGATTGGCAATGCCGTGCCAGTTAAGCTTGCTGAGTACGTTGCTAGATGCATAGCTGACTATGCAGCAGTTTAATTGTGGTGGTTGCCATGTCCTTTGTTGATGAATGGAATTTGAACTATCCCATTCCGAATTTTATATATAGCGAGAATACGCTATCCGTTCGCGGGAGAACAGTTGGACAAGGTGGTGCGGGGCAGTACGAACTCAAAGGTTCAGGCACTCTTACAAACGGGGATACGCTGACTGCAGGTGACATGTCGGACGCATGATCATCTTGGAAGTAGTTGTGCCCTCTACTGGGCAAGTTGTTTCCCTTGGCACGCGTTATCCCGTTGCAAAAACTGGCGGAAAAGGCTCGTCGGCGTCGATCCCGCGCCTGGCGAGTCGAGCACCGAGTCCGCTCTTTCCGGACATTGCGTCCTCCGATCTCCCGGGACCGGCTGATCCGGCCCTCAGGGTATCGGATTCCCACATTCATCCGTACATGTACGGATGAATGTGGGAGGTGTTCGGATGAAGTTGATATTCAAGGCTTGTAATACTAGGGAAAAATTACCAAAATTTTTCGATGATACTAAAGTCGAATCGTGTTATAGTCTTATTGTCGCTTAACGAGGAGGCACCACCTGATTCCTTTCCAGGTGGTGCCTCCGCCTTTTTATAGCCAGATAATCAAATATGTCTTCCGAAGGCTTTGCGCTTTACATAGAGCGTTCGTCATCGTTGTAGGCGGAAAACATCATGTCCTTTTCCGCCATCCAGCCGATGCGGACTGCACCTCTCTTGCCGTCTCGACAGATCGAAAGGAGGTGAAAGCTATGGGTAACAGCGACAAGGACTTCGAGAAGTCAAACCAATGCGCGTTTGACGCCTACTGCAAAGTAATCCTCAGAAATGAGGCGAGGGACGCATACGACCAGCGTAAACGCAAACTGAAACGCGAACAGCTCTTCGGAGAGATGTCGCCTGAAGAGCTGAACAAGCTCATCACGACAGACCGGTATTTCCAATTCGAACGGGATATCGTGGAAGACGGTTTGCATTTCATTGTGTGCGATCAGGGCGTATACGATGCGCTCATGACCCTTCCCGGAGCAAAAAGAAAGATCGTCCTTCTATCCTACTTCGGAGAGATGAACGACCGCGAAATCGGCGACGCGCTCGGCACCGGACGCGCCAATGTCCAATACCATCGCTCACGTGCGCTCGCAATGATGCGAAAGACGCTCGAGCAGGAAAGTGAGGAATACTGATGAGCAAGCGAAAAAACAAACTCGTTCCATTCGAAACCATCGTCCTCGCAACGCAGGGCGACCCACAGGCATTAGAACAGGTTATACGACATTACAGACCATACATACTTTCACTCTGCCGCCGGGAATACATTGCGGAAAACGGCAACGTCTCCATCGTATGCGACAACGAACTGAAACTGCGACTGGAAGCGAAGCTGATGGCAAAAATCCTGCTGTTCGATATCAGAGAGAGGACATACAAAACGTAACACGTAAACCAAAATCGAAACACGACTCTTAAAACCTAAAGATAGCAGGGGAGACCGCGAACCGGTCTCCCCTTGGTTACGTTGTACAACCTGATCCCGCTGTGGTATAATACTACCATACAATAATACAGTCACGGAGGCAATCCAATGGAGAGAAATACCAAAACGCTTGCTTTGGGAGACGATCCTAAAATTTCTGAAATGCCAAAAAGCGAGGATGAGCAACGTAGGCAAAATGAAGACTATGCCAGAAATCTCGGACTTGATGTGATCGACCCGATAGGGGACTGAATCGCGGAACAGCCGACTGGACATGGTAAGGGCTGATAGCGGATAACCGCTATCAGCCCTTTCGTCTACCTATCTTGCCTGAAGGCGGGCAATCAACGCCTCCTGTAGGACTTTGGAAAAATTGATTCCGCGTTCCTCACATGATGCATTCAGCCACCCAGGAATCGTCAATGTCTTCTTTACCGACTTCTCCCCATATTTCCGCTCGAATGCCTTGAGATCGATGTCAACCATATTGACGATCGCCCCCTCTTCCTCCGCAATGACATCCTCAATGGAGGAAGCCACCGGAAGAACATTGCCTTCCTTCAATTCATTGAAGAGATACTGTCCACATGCCTCCTGGGCCATCGTAAACGCATCTGCAAAATCATTTCCGTAAGTCGCCAAATCATTCAGATCTGGAAAAATAACCGAATAGCGACCGTCCGCTTCTTTATAGAACACCGCCGGATAGATATAGCACATACCGTTTCCTCCTTAATCAAAAACTACTTCAGCCCCGCCTGCCTCAGCACGGAAATCGCGACTCTCAACGGAATGTCGCCGCCATGCCTCGGTATCGTGACCTTCCCTTTCTTCAACGGATGCCGGTACTGGTAGTGCGATCCTTTCACATCACACCGAATCCAGCCATCCGCGACAATCAGCCTTTCAAGCTCCCGAAACCTCATCTTCCGTTTACCCTTTCTCTAATTATAGCACGTGTAATACGTGGTGTAAATACCATACTACTACGGTACGAAACTACTACCGATAACACCGATCTTTTGCAAGGCAGGACGCTTTTTGCGCGTCCTGCCTGCTGGTTTGTGATATATCATTTTCTGTGCATTCCGACTACGGGTTACTGGTATCTCGGTAGCATAGTACCGTAATGCTATTCAGATTTAAGAGTCTTCACGAACTTCGCCACAATACTCTGGCTGGATTCCGCCATGTCATCGAGGAGTTTTGACGCCTCCACCTTGTCGAGCCTGCCGACCTCAATCACCGTGTCGGCCGCCCTAGAATATGCGTCGAGCGCGGATTCGATTGCGAACTTGGCTCTCGCAATAGCTCCGGTCAGCTCCCTGTTCTCGATCGCCTCAGTCACTTGGCGTTTGGCGGCATCGATCTGTTTCCGTGCGACGTCTGCAACGGCTTTCGCCGCCCTCTCCTTTTCCTCAAGTTCAGCACGTTCCTTTGCAAACTTAGCGTTCATCTCCTCTTCGGCTTTTCGTCGGGCCTCGGCAACCTGTCGATCTCTCTGTCCATTCAGTTCGTCGATCTGTTTAAGCAGCTCCGACTGCTTTTCGGCAGCGGCATCGAGTTTCTTCCGCTCCTCTTCAAGGGCAATACCGATTGCCTCTTTCTGCCGCTTCTGGTTGGATTTCTCGGCCTCTGCCGCCCGTTTCTCCAATACCTCGATTTGAGCAGCAACCTTGGCTTTCTCGGCAGTCAATTTCGCCATTTGAGTATCCTTTTGTTTCAGCTCGTCAGCGAACTTGGCTTCCGCCTCGGCTGCGTTCCTGTTTGCAAGCTCTTTAACGGCTGTGACCTTTTCCTTCTCCTGTCTCACCTCCTCCTGGAGCTTACGAAGCGCCATCTCTCCAGCTTTACGTTCCTCTGCAAATCTCGCACGCTCGTCTTCCGGAAGGTCAATCAAAGCCAAAGCCTGCGTGTAGCTCAAATTCGCAAGCGCTTGCGATTTCTCTGTCAGCCCGTTCCGACCGTACTCCTGATAGATCTTCATGAAGTTGTTCGCCGTCCTCTGGCTGTAATCGACCCTTTCCTTAAGCCACGTTCCCCACGTGCCGCGCTTCACCATAGCTTTCGCCTCGGTCAGACGCCGGCCGATCTCGATTGAGTTGAACAGGACGACCTGTTTCGTCTGTTCCGTAATCATCCGGATCTCTGAAACCAGCCTATCCTCCCTTGCAGCATCCTCGTCGGAGACATACTGGACTGTCTCCTCACTCTCCGTTTCAGTCATCATCGGAACGACATTTCCCCTTGCGATCACCTGGGTCTCGACCTCTACGCTTTTCTTCGCTCTTCCCATCTTGTTTTCCTCCTATTTTTAAATGATTTAGGCTGAACAGCTTGTCTGTTCTGCTGTGCCTATACCGGGCATGAATGCAACGTAGTGGAGCGAGGGCGCGAATCAAGGGCGAAGTCTTTCTGCCAGTTTTTACGGAGCATGCGGAGGAAAAAGTTGCAGAAAGATGTGCAGACACCCTTGATGGTCAAGCGCAGGAGCGGCATAGAATGCCAATGCCTCGGATAGGTCCAGTTCCCGATCCCAGAGGGAACTTTCCTTTTTCCAAAAAGGCCGGCGCCGATTGAGCCCGACATCTTTTAGGAGTACTAGCGTACGGTAGTATCAAAATGAAGATTTGCACTTTTAGACAACGACGCGTAAATGTCTGAGAAAAGAAAAAGGAGATCAAACAATGAAGAATGGAACAACCGTCATCTGCACAAATATCTTCAAGGGAAAAACGGAGGAAGAAATCAAGAAGAGGTTCAACATTTGTATAGCGAAAATCATCCAAAGAGAATCGCTTGCTTATTCAGAAATAGGACAGATAACCCAAATCGACAATACTGTAAAACGATAGTATGATAATACTGAACTGCAAACAGACGACATTCCATCGTCCCAAAGGAGGATGGACAAATGCAAATTGAAACACCACAGGCCGTCGCAATCTACTGTCGTCTATCGAAGGAAGATCTCGACGAAAACAAAATAGATAATCTCAGTAGAAGTATCCAAAACCAAAAATCGATGCTTACCGATTTTGCCGAAATCAACGGATGGCAAATTTTCGATATTTACTGCGACGATAATCTTTCCGGAGTTGCACGGGACCGTCCCGAATTCAATAGATTGATACGAGATGCCTCGCTTAGAAAGTTCAA
>UMCX01050179.1_pt1 | contig 13947 bp, 16 predicted proteins | sample 1964341 | NCBI WGS metagenome assembly UMCX01 (sample SAMEA4835979, study PRJEB28245) | human gut metagenome | biome: gut microbiome; material: fecal sample | place: Denmark | collected 2008
GCTTATCTTCTTTGCTCCATTTTTTCCAATCTCTCTCTGCATAAGTAGAATAATACTTGTCTGCTTCATCTTCATCGGCAGTCCAAAAAGCATTGTTCTTTCTTTCTTGTGAATAGGCATCATCATCAAAAACAGATTCTTTTGGTGCGCTTTTTTTATTCTTTTTCTTGGCTCTTTGTGCTGCGGCTTTATCAAGTTGCTCACGTTTTTTCTTTATGTCAAACATAGTTTGTTGGGCTACCGTCTTATCCTTTTTGTGAATAGCTGTTTGCAGCTTTGACACAAGGTCAAGATATGGCTGTGATTTGGTTTGGAAGCTACTTGCATCCAAGAACTCATTAACGGTGTTCTGCCAATAGATTTTATCTTCTACAATACCTAATTGTTTAATATACGCCTTTTGAGAAACAGCCCATGTAGGATATTTCTGTTGTACACCATTCATGTTACCGCCTAAATAGTCGTATGCTTCAAATTTCAGTTTCTTAGCCTGTTGTTCCAGTGGCAACCCAGCCCAGCTATCCAACTTCTTTTGTACCGCTTCATTGACAGACTTAGCGTCAGCCATTGAGAACTGTTTTGCAACCTGAATCGGGTTATCGATATTGGAGTAGGAGAGGATTTCCTTACCGATGGCTTTCAACTTTTGGGCTTCTGTGAGTATGGCAGTGTCATTGCCGCTATTCAGAGCCTTGCCCAAAGCCGTTGTATCAACATCGGGTATACCGTCCATGTAGGACAAAATATTGTTGCCGTATTTGCGTGTAGCCTTGCGGTCGTTCCATGCTTTGGCAATAGCCTGTTCCTGTTCCGTGGTCCTGTTGGCGTGTCTGACTTTGGCATTTCGCAAAGTCCATCTGCGTTTGATGTCCCTGATTTGTTCGGGTGTCCTTGCCGCATGGCGTTCTTTGGCTGTTTCCAAAGCCGTAGGGGGATTGATAATACGCTCAACTGTGTTCTTATTGTTTTTGATAAAATAAGGCAATGTACCACGCTCTTTTGCCCTCTCAATACGTTCTTTGTTGTCTATTGTCCACGATTTGAAGTTTTCCGGCATAGTTGAAATGGTTTTGTCGGAAACATCATACTCTTTGCCCTCCATCTTAGCTTGAAGCATTTCCGACATCTGCTTTTCAGACAGAAGTACAGGGGTGACGTAACAGAAGCACTGAGGGTGCCAGCCCTCAAATACGAAGTTCTTCGGGTAGCGTCCTTTAAGCGTGTCGCAAATATCAGGCACAGGATGGCTTCGTGACAGGTGTATTTCCTGACCGAGAACGAAGTCCATCTGTTGCCAGCGTATGTTGTCGGCTCTGCGGTATGCCATATTGGTTTCTGAACGTGCGACACGCATTGCGTTCTTAGCCGATGACCGATATACACCTTGCCCCGGATGATAAGCCTTTGCAGCCTTTGACAGCTTCAAGTTACCCTCCATGTCCCTAACTCTTCGGAACAGTTTGTCGGGATTGTTCAGGTATTGGCGTACATACCGTGATATTTGCGCTGCACTGTCTCCGTCACCGATGGCTACGGTCATGGCCAGTTCCATTTCGGAGCGTAATTGCTTTACAGGTTGCCAAATCCTGTCTGATAAATTCAGACCTGCTTCGCTACGGTTTATGAAAGCGTCCATAGCTTCAGTGTTCCTTTCAAACCACCCGGCAAACCGCTTGTCCAAAAGTATTTCTTTACCGAAACAGGTAGCCGCCAGCGCATTGCAAATCTTGTTAGCTTCGTCCCATTCAAGCTCTATGTCCTTTTTGATTGCCGCATATACAACGGAGTGTAGGTTTCTAAGCCTTTCAGTTACTTTCTGTGCAATTTTCTTATTGTCGGAGTAGCTGAATACCTCTCCGTCTTCCAAATGCGGTACAGAGGTTGTGAGGGCGAGAATATCATTTACCGCCCTAGCAAACAATATCCTCACCTGTTCCGCATACGCTTCCGTGCGATATAGAAGTTTCTGATATTCTTTTTTACCTGTTTCAGTAGCCATAAGTCAATTATTCAGCCGTTGGTATTATTTCTTCTCCAGTCTTGTTTGCGAAAATGTCTTCATTCGCCTTTTGGCGTTCCTTTTTCTCCCTGTTGATGCGCTGCATTTCTTTTTCATGGTCTTTGACAAGTGGGTTGAGTTCTACCGCCCCCTCTTGGCTCAGTAACTCCGAATCATACAGCTTGACGATGTTTGTAATGCTTTCCGTAACATCTTCCCCGAATGGTTCTTGGAACTCATGCCCGATTTGCAGGTTTGCACATTGGGATTTGAGCGACACATCAAGCACGTTGCCGATAATGGCTGTTATAAGGCTTGCCGTCCTGTCTAATAGTTCATCGTGTATCTCCTTATGCTTTGACGCTTTGATGTCCGCAAGCAGCATTACCGTACGTAAAGCCTTTGCCGACAGTTGGGATATGCTTTTCATCGAATCAAGGCTTATTTTCGGGGTGAATGTCTTGGAATAGATTTGGTCTTGAAGCCATTCTATCTCGTCTTTCTTCGATTGCGGTGCATTGTCCCATGTAAGATATTTTGCTGCCTTATCCACACCGTCCTGCCCTTTGGTTATAAGCAGTTTGTTTGCGTCTTTCTTTTCAGGCATATTCTTGATAACTTCCGCATCCATGATGGCGATAGGGTCGGCAAAGTAATCGTTGGTATCTGCAGAACGGCTTGCTATGTATTCTTCACGGTGTATCAGAGGTTCAACGCCAGCCCATTCTTTCTTTTGTTGGAACAGTATAATCGGGATTTTTCCTATCAGGTTTTCTTCTTCTTCCACACTCCAACCGAGATTGTCACGTACACACTTGTAGATTGTTTTGGGTGTGTATATGTCGAAATGGTATTCCACGTTTTCGTTTACCCTGACATAATAGCCCCAACCGATTGAGATAATGTTCTCGAACTGGTCCCAGCGCACATAGATATCATCCCCCTTGCTTTTGGCAAGCACACGTATTTGCACATCGGGCTTTCCGTCATTGTCCCGGAACACACGGAACAGCATTGCGCACTCTGTTTCAGCTCCGGCAATACGTTTGCATTGCCGAATCTTGCTGTCAAAGCGTGTGCGTCTGATAACATCCGTGAACTTGTTAAACGCATCATCTGTGTTTTCCGACAGTTGGGACCACTTTACAGGTCTTCCATACAGGAACACAAGCGAAATTTCATTGATGTACACCTGATAGGGTACAGGCAGCTTCCAAACGGATTCCTTGCGCCTGAAATTTCCGTTTTTGTCTGTAATGATTTTGTCCTCACGCTTCATAATCTCGTGTGAGAACGTATCGTAGTCTTTGATTGCATCAAGGATAAGCTCTTGCCTGTTGCTCATCTGGTCAATTACTGCGCTAATGTCTTTTGACTTTAACAGCTTCTCGAACTCTTGATTCCGTCCGATAATGGAATTGACGGAATTGCGAAAAACTTCAAATAAACTCATATTCGTTTTATATTTAATTGTTTACAATCCAAAAATGCCTTTGTCGAGTGCGTCATAGTCTATATCGTCATCATCACTCAACAGGTCGTTTATGGCATAGCCAAGAATATCCACATACTCGTCATGCGGCTGCGTGGGAAAACCGCAAACCTCTTTCAGAAACTCTTCGTTCCAGCTTCCATCCACCAAGTAAACCCTACCGCACTCAATACGTGGTGATACGGCACGTAGCCTTACTTCCTTATTGTCATCGGGTGTCGGGGTTTCTTTTACATTGAGGACGGATATTTCTTTCAGCATCTGAACAACGCTTATACCGTTCGCCTTTGGCTCTATGTGCAGCTTGCTTTCGCTTGTAGAAAGGTGCGACACCATATATTCAGGCAGGAAGCGCAAAAGGTCGGGCATTTCTTTCCATACCTTTTGCGCATCGAACAGGTAGATGCAGTTCTTTATCCGGCAAGCCGCCAAAATTCCGCTTGGGTCGTTGTCGCTGTTCTTCTTTTTCTTGTTGTAGGCAGTATCAAGATAGAAGTGCATCGTTTCCCGGTAGCGTAAAGCCATGAAGTCGGCATACGATATTCTTCTGAACCAGTCTTCCTTTACGATGTTACCACCGTCCACGATTGGGGATTGTTCGTATTGTCCAGCATAGCCCATGCTTCCCAAGTCTATTTTAGCTTCTTCAAGCACGTTTCTGTTCAGACGCAACGGGTCAAGCAATCCGTTCACGTATTTTTCCCTCACCTCAACAGGCTTTACCATATCCGACAGTTCGGCTGGTAAGCATATATGGCGTATGTTTTCGCCTTTACGCTTCAACAGGTAGCCTGTAACATCTTCTTCGTGTAACCTCTGCATTACAGTGATTATCGGTGTGTTCTCCTTGTTTACCTTTCGTGAGGACAGCGTTTTCACGTGTTCATTGGCTTGCAATCGCAAAGGCTCGCTGTCTGCCTGCTTCGGGTTCTGTGGGTCGTCATTGATTATCACGTGGGCATGGAAACCTGTAATTGTCGCACCTGTTGATGTGGCGTATCTGAAGCCTCCCTGTGTATTCTCGTAATGTTGTTTGCCTTGCTTGTCACGCCTTAGTTCTATTTCAGGAAACAGCTTGCGGAACTTGTCGCTTTGGATGATGTCCTTTGATTTGGTGGCGTGTTCTATGGAAAGTCCTCCTGAATAGGAGTTTGTGATGGCTCTTAGCGTAGGGTCGTTAGTCCAAAGCCAAACAGGGAACATGATTGTTACGATTGTGGATTTTGTCGTACCCGGTGGAATGTTGATTATAAGGTCATACGGCTTCGGCTCTCGGTTCACTATCGAAACCGAGAGCTTCTGCAACTCATCGCACAGATATTCGATGTGCCAGTTGTACACAGGCTTTTCTGAAATGATAACATCCCAAAATGTCTTCACAAAATAGAAAAAGCTCCTTTTGCACTCATCCGCTACGATTTGTATTCCCAATGCCGTATAATCAACGTTCCGTATCATTCAGAGCCTGTTCACCGATTGACAATAAAACCTTGCGTTGTTCGTCTGTAAGCTTGCTGATGTCTATTTCAGCCGCCTTAATCAAAGGCTCGCCGTTTGCTCCAGTGTGTTCGACACGTTCGCTGTACCCCCTGTCTTTCATTTTCGTCTTTGCATAGAAAATAATCATGGTGGTATCGCCCTCTTTCATCTTTTTCAGGATGAGAGCTTCGGCAAAATCCTTTTGCAATTCCTGAACATCTTCCACCTTTTCGGCAAAGTCCTTATCATCGTGCATCCATTTGTAAAACGTGAAGCGTGATATTCCTGCGGCTTTGCAAGCGGAAGCTACAATGCCCGAACTTTTGTTCAAGGCTTCAAGCACAGCTTGTTTGTCTTTGGCAATGCGCTCTTGTACAGTTTCATTTGTTGCCACGTTTTTCTTCGATTTTTTTGTTTTCTTCTACAATGTCAGATAATAGCACCCGATAGATGCGCTTTTTGGGGTCTCCGGCTACGAGCATTTGGTACAGCCTTTGACATACCTTTGATGAAGTGCGTTCATCGATACGTGCATAAATCTTTTTAGCGTCCTTATATCCCGGATACATATCGGGATTACGCCCAGCTTTCAACATTTCTTCTTTTAGCAGTTTCTTGTAGTCCTTGCCGTCTTCCAATTCAAATTTGCTGTCCTGTTTGGTGCTTCGGAACATATCGGTATCCCAATAAAGCATTACGAGGTCAGCATTGGGTTCTCTAAGTATTACCCTTTGGTATAAATCGGGATAAAACTCCATGACTTTAGGCAAAGTCTTAATCGTATCAATGGAAAAGAATTGCGATATTCTTAGCTTATTCAGGGCTACACCTACTTTGTACAGGTAGATGTATGTTTTTGGAATTTGAAGCCCGTACAGCTTAATGTATAGCCAAATATCATTGTCTTTCCAATCATATAGGGGATAGATGAAAGTGCTTTTCTCCGTTTTGAGTGAGATAGCCGCCCTGCGCTGTATGCTTTCAGCCATTCTCAATCCTACCATTTGCGGCAGTTTCTTGAAAATCTTTTCTGCAAAATGCTGATACGACATACCGAGCTTGAAATCCTTGTGGTTTCGTATTGCAAACTTTGGCATAGGTCGAACCCAAACACTTTCCTTGCCCGGCTCCCAACAAATAAAACTTTCATCGTTAGCCAGCTTGTTGCAACAGTTGAAATGCTTTATAGGCAGACAAAACCAATAGAATTTAGCCCCATAGGACAGGAAACGTGAACGCCAGTCTTTCACTATCTCTTCGACATCAGGATAAATGGCTTCTTCATCGAAGAATATCACAATCAGGCGAGAGAACGGTATGCCGTATTTCTGCATCGTCTTTACCACGATGTCAGCCATACAGATACTGTCCTTTCCACCTGAAAAGCTCAATGTTATAAGTTTGTTGTTATTGAACGCTTCAAGCACTCTGCGTTCGGCAGCGTCCACAACCGAAATGTTCAATGTCTTTTGGAACATAGGCTATCCACGTTTAATGATTGTCGCTTTGCTGAAAGTCTGGCTTCGTTGGGTAACGAGTTTCAGGAATGTTTCACGGTCAATCTTTGACAGACGGAAGATTTCCTCACGGCTCATGCCCAGTTTCTTTGATATTTCATCCACCGAAAGCCCCTCGTCAAGTAATTTCTTGACAATGTTTTCCATCGGTTCAAGCAAGTGCGTACCTCTTGCACGGTTGAACGTAACAGTTCCGGCCATGTCATCCGTTGCGTTCTCGTGTGCCACAATGACAACCGGGATTTTATTTCCTAACAGTGTCTTTAACGGCTCACGCCCCGATACCATCCAACGGTGGAAACCGTCAATGATAGTATAGTCAGGGCGTATGACTATCGGGAAGCAAAAACCGTTGTTGAGAATGCTTTCCGTAAGCAGCTTCAGGTTCTTTTCAAGTACCTTGTTCGGGTTGTAGTCATTCGGCTTGACCAAATCCCGGTCTATAAACTGTAATTTCCTCAATGGCTCGAAAAGGTCTCTCTGTTTGCTCATAATACAATCTCCTTACCGCAATGAGGGCAAATCATGGTACGTGCAGGTTGCATTCCGCTTTCGATGTCCTCAAATTCTTCATGTTGTTCTTCCTGTTTAGCCTGTGGAATTGTCTCAACGGATTTCTTTTGTGCAGGCTGTGAAAAATCAACTCCCATGTTGTCCGTTGATACCTCGTTGATGATTGCGGACAGGTAATCGTCAGTGTAGCCGATAATGCCTGTTTCTCCAATTTCACGGATGATATCTTCCACCTTGCCGAAATTGATGTAGCTTAACGACTGGATTTTGTTGTCTTCCAAAACGAGCTTCATCTTTTGCTTGTCTGACAAGCCACGCATGATTACCACATCTGCATCCGTGCGACCGAGTTTTTCAAGTGCGAGCTTCTTGCCGTGTCCGGCTAAGATTTGCAGTTTTTCATCCACGATGATAGGGTAATACTGTCCGTATGTCTCCATACTTTGAGCGATTGCCTTTACCTGTTCCTCCGGGTGAATGTTCGGATTGTTGGGGAACTCTTTCAATTCTGATACTTGAACGGTTTTACGTTCCTGTGTTACTTTAACTTTTGACATATTATTTAGCGTTTAGAAATTGTTTTGCTGATTCGATGTATAGGGCTGCTTCCTCCACGATATGAGGTGCGATGCTGTAAACCTGTTGCCATCCGTTTTGTACAGAGCCGCACCATTGACGTGCAGCCCATGTACCTGTTCCAACGACAAAGCCGTTTTCCCAATCATAGATAGGCGGCATATTGCGTCCCATGAAGTAGTGTATCACTGCAAGCACCTCTTCATGCTTCCAGTCTGCAATAGGTGATAACCGGGTAACTCCCTTTTTGTCGGTATAGCAGTTCTGACCTTTGCCGCCTGTGTAGTTTCCGTCCTGTGTGCGTCTGCCAAGACAAATGACATCAAGCTGCATTTCCTTGAAAAACCATGCTTGCGCCCGGTGTTGGATGATATGAAACCATTGGGCGGCTTTCGTGCTGTCGGTCGGGAATAGCATATCAGGATGACTTGCTAGCCATTGCAAATCAAGTTTTGTATTATCCCAAATCTTCAACCCTTTGGGGCTGTTGGCTTTTATCCAGTCCATAAATTGAGGGTATTCGAGCTTTGAAGCAATACCAAGAACACAATCTGTAATCCCTGCTTGTTCGCAAACGTATTGCAATGCAAGACTGTCCTTGCCGCCACTCCAAGCATATCCAGCACGTTTCCCGGCTGTCTGTCGTCTTATGTTGGCTACTGCCTTATCCACGATAGTCTGTGCTTCCTCACGGGAAACAAGGCTTTCTATCTCATTCCACGCATTTACAAAATCAGCGTTGCTTGAGGTCTGTTTCTTTCCGATTATCTGTTTCATGGTGCGTTGTCAGTTGAAGTTATAAGCTACGTTGAAGCCGATGTTTTCCGTACCACTGTCATATTTTAGCTGAAACCATAGTTCGGGGGTCATCTTGATGCGGACATTGGCAATCATTCCCGGATGCGCCCTCATGGAGTAACCAGCATTGAATACAATCCACTTGTAGGCATAACCACCGACTACTTGCAGCCTGTCGCCATCGCAAAAGCTGTCTCCGTTGAACAGGTTCTCCCAAGTTGCATCCACCATGAAGCCTAAAGGTAATTTCACTGTTCCTGAAAGTGTCTGTTTGTATTTGTTGGCTTTCCAATCGTAGATATTGCGGCTCAGGATATAGAAGCGGTCGGCAATATTGAAGTTTAACCATACGGCAGGGGTGAAAGCCTGTGTGTTGAAATTGTATTGCGCAACCCCTGTAACATTGAACCATTTCACTAAATCCACCTTATAGCCTACAAATGGGTTGAATGTTGCAGTACCACCGTCATAGGGCTGGTTTAGCGATAGCCAAACACGGTACTTTGTCGGCTGTGTGATACCGTCATAGATTTGCGCCTTTGCTGTTGCAGCCATGAGCAACACGGCTGTTATGAGAAATAAAAATCGTTTCATGTGTGATTATTGTTTTGATGTTAGTATAAATTCATGTTTCTGTCTGCACTCGGTTTGTCTTTCATTGTGCGAGCCATTATGCCGGATGTACAGATGGTTAAAATCGAACCTGTAAGTATAAGGGGAATGTTATTGTGCAGGTTTCCGTAAGCGAAAATCGGAAGACCTACAACGAGGCTTGCCATGATTCCGTAATACAGCCCACGTTCTGACATTCTATAGCCTTTTATTGCAAAGATTGTGGGCAACATTACAGAGCTTCTCAAAGTTCCGTAAAACAGGAACAGGTAGGTGATGGTTATTCCCGGTATGTTGGCAATGCAGATAGCAAATATTGTAATCACCAGCATTGAAATACGTGCCAAATCTACCGAACTGAGAAGTCGGTTGCCAATGCGTATTGCTGTTATTGTCCCCGGTTTGCCTGAATCTGAAATTCTCATTGCGACATCGTGTCCTGCGATAGATGATACAGCGCACAAAATGCTATCGACCGTTGAAATAAGCCCTGACAAGATGAGCATGAAGAACAGGTATAAGAACCAATTGGGTGTAAAGGCTATCACAGCCCCTACATTGACAAGCTGTGTGTCGGCAATAGCCAAACCTGCCCCCGATGCGAAAAAACCGAATGAAGCTAAGGAAATAGGCACTATGGCAAAGATGAAAGCTGCTGTTATCATAGTGCGCTTTACTTTGTCCTGTTTCACGCAAAAGACACGCTGCCAAAACATCTGGTCGCCAAATGTTCCGGAAAGAAGTCCTATCGTTGTCGGTATTCCAAAGGAAAGCATAACTGCAATGCCGTTGCTGTCAAACAGGTTTCCAAAGTTTCCGCTTATCCCACCAAGACCATTCAGGAACGTATCAAATCCTGCATTTGAAGTCATAATCGGCAAACCCATTAACAACACAGCTACGATGAAGCCCATCTTCACGAAGTCTGAAACGATGTTGCCACGTATTCCGTGCATAACCGAATAGACCAAAGGAATAACAGCGAGCATTACAGTAGTCCAAAAGAACGGAAGTCCCGTTATCTTGTGGAATATGGTTGCTCCAGCTAATAACTGTACCGCCATTGAGCAGGTTTGAAGCCCGAAACTTTCAATCAGGTACATATTGTGCGCCCTGTTGCTATACTTCACTCTGATGTAGTCCGAGAAAGTCCAACCGTTCGGACGCAAATCACGCATTTTCTTTGCGAAGAAAGCAAATAGTACCAGCGTGAGGACATTCGGCACGACAAACCAAAACACTCCAGCCAATCCTTGCGTGTAGGCTTTTTCCGCTGCCGTGAACATACTTGGTGCCCATACCCATGTAGCCGCCATTGAAAAGGCGGTCATTATCCATGAAGCGGAGCGACCTGCCACCAAGAACTCTTCTTTGGTGTTCTCTCTCTCTTTGAGTAAGGCGATGATGCCGAGCATTGCAGCGAAATACCCCAAAATCAGCATCAAGCCATCTGCTTTTGTTAAAATCTCCATATTGTTTTTAATTGTTAGAAATGTTAGACCTTGCAAATATACTAATAAAGCGTACTTATTAAGCACGCTTTATCGCAAAAAAAGGGTTTTATCTCAAATAATCATTGACTTGCGCAATGAAACTCTCAATAGAGCGGCATAAAACGTATTTGTAGCCGACACTCTCAACTGCTTTCTGCCACGCCTTTTGCGTGTCTCTTTGTCTGCCGTCTATCGTTTTCATTTCGATGCACAAACCGTGATAGCCTTTGGATGGTATGAGTAGGAGCAAGTCTGAAACTCCTGCCGTTACTCCCTCACCTTTCATTATCTTGGCTTCAAATTTACCTCTTTGACCTCCATTGGGTACGGCAAACAGGTTTAAGGCGAAATGCGGATATTGAAGCCTGAACCACTTTACACAATTTATCTGTATCTTGCTTTCGTCATGTTTCATACTTTCATCTTTTGTTTTTAGAATGGTAAATCATCATTTTGTGGATTTCCGTTCGCATCCACTCGTGGAGGGAATGGCTGTTGCTGTGTTGCTGATGCAGGTTGTTGATACGGATTGTTTGTGTCCTGTCTTCTGTCGAGCATTTGCATCACATCTGCATGGATTTCGGTAACATACCGTTTTGTTCCGTTTCTGTCCTCATAACTGCGTGTTCTGATTTTGCCCTCTATATACACGGATGAGCCTTTATGCAGATACGTTCCTGCTACCTCTGCGATTTTACCCCACAACACGATATTGTGCCATTCCGTGCGGTCGGGTACTTGCGTTCCGTTTTGCAGTGTGTAGCTTTTCTCTGTTGTCGCTACCGAGAACGATGTTACCTTTACTCCTGATTGCAGTGTATCCGTTTTCGGCTCTTGACCTACAAACCCTACGATGATTGCTTTATTTATTGAAGCCATTGTACTACTAAGATTATTTATTATTATATATTATACTATCTTCTACTGACTTGTTAGTATCAGAGCCATACCGGAATGGGGTAAAATGGATAATAACGCCTGAAAACAGTTTCTTTTCCGTTGGATTTTTACCGAAGAACCACTCCAAGAACTCACTTGTTTGCATTCCGTCATTCTCTGCAATTTGCTCTACATCTGCCGTATATTTGCCGTCTATTATCGCTTTGACTTCTTTTGTTTCGGGATTGTACGACATTGTGATACGTTGGCATCCGATACCGCTGTCATGCAGTTGGAAGATTTCTTCTTGTGGTGAGTTATACGCTCTTGCGCTCCATTGTCGTATTGAAAGATAAAAACCGCCACTCTCTATTTTGCCGATATTATGCTTCCACCTTGCAAAATTGGTGCGTATCGTGTGTATCTTGCGTTCTTTTACCTCCGTATTGTCAATATCCGATATTGTACATCGGGTGTTGCATACGGTGTTGTTCAACTTCTCTTTGAAGTAGGTAGGCTTTCCTTTTTTTGAATAGAATATCGGAAAGCGTTTCGATAATGTCAGGATGATTCTCTTTTTCATTTTCTTGTTTATGTTTTTTGGTTGTTCATTTGCCCTGTACGGGATTTTCTGTATCAAGGCAATCAAATATGTTTCCTTGCCTTATTTGCGGCTGTGATGCGCCAAGAATGCCCTCAACTCGCTTTATCTCATCGTCTATCTCTTTTTCCAGTTGCTTGCTTTTGGATAGAGCCATCGAAGAACGTGTTTTGAAGTATTCCTTTTGCATACGGCGCATCTGTGCCACCTTGTAGAAAAATTCCTTTGGATTCATGGCTTTTGTTGTTCGTTTGGTAACAAATCTTCGATGTATGCCCAGCGCAATATCTTGTCGTAATGGTAAGCATTTACCCATTCGTATTCAGAACGCCAATCAATGCAGATGCAGACATTTCCGTCTCCGTCCATGTGTTCAACCAAACAATCTTTTCCCGGCTCGGCTATATCACACGGTTTATGCCACACGCTATTGATGCGCCAGTTTGCACCCCATTCCGCAGCTTTAGTGTGTTCAATAAATCTATCCACAAACCCCGGATTGTTCGGGTCTGCTGCAAACTCATTTGCATAAAGATGTTCCTTTATTGCCTCCTTGATGTTTTTTTTCATTCTTCAACTCCTTTCGGTTTGTTTATCGGTTTCCAATGGGTTATCTTGTAGTCCTTGTAGTTGCAGGTTATTTGGTCTAAATAATCTTCCGTCCACCCGTATTTATTGTAATAAGCTGTCAAGTAATCTACTTTCCATTTGTTACTACAGCATAGATATTCTACCCTTAAAATGCAATATGTTCCAATTGGTGGCACGTCTTCCGTGTCCTCTTTGCATTCGTGCCATTCTTCATGCTCATTCCAACGCCTTGCGATCTCTTCACAAAGTATGTTTGAACTTTCCACATCGCCTAAATGAATTTCGGCTATTTGGTAATTCATACCGTCTTTTATACAAAGTTCCGCATCCAATTCATCCGCACCAAACAAGCGTTTCCCTCTTGCCGGTAAGCAAACAAGTTTCAATGTGCTGGTGTCTAATTCACCTTGCGCATACTTCCAATTCAATTTGATTTTAGTCATTTCCTTTCCTCCTTGATAAATGATTTGTAATACTTACAGTTCTTGGCAGATTTCCTTGCCGTTATTCTCCGTTGTAGAGCCTTGCAGTACATCTGACAGTTCGGGCAAGGCTCGTAATGGTAACACTCGCTACAATGCCTATCGTCATTCTTCATTTTGACCTCCTTTCTTCAATTCTGCAATAAGAGCATCAGCACCGCTAATGCTCCACTGGGCTAACGTTTCGCTACTTGCATCCACACGCTGATTATGTGAATTGGCTGAAAATCCTTTCATTAGCTCTTTCGCAATCTCGTATCTGCGTTGTTCCCAGTCTATGGCTTTTTCAAATTCAAGTGCTGTTCCGGGTATTCTTCGACCGTCTTTTGTTATGAATGAGCCGCATGATACTTGCATAGTGCCTGATGGCTCAACTTCTACAATTTCGCCCGTTGGTTTTACTCTTGCAGTCAGTTTTTGTGCTGCACGTACCATTCTTGTATGTTCCGCTACACAAGCCTTGCACCTGTTAGGGTATGATTTGCTGAACTCTGAAATGTGCTTTTCCTGTCCGCACTCTGTACATTTTTTGTAATCTGAATTATCCATGATTATTGCTGATTATATGTTTCTTGAATTGCTTTGAATATCTCGTACGCTACCTGTGGCACAATAGCATTGCCGTATGCCTTTACACTTTCTTCTCGCCACTTAGGAAAGGTAATTCCGTCCAATCTGGTGGAAACCCCATCATTTCTGCTACAAACAGGGGATTGAGTTGGGAAGTTTTCCCATCCTCGTATGGTGTGGCCTGAATGATTTTTGCAACAGATTCTTCCAAATTCCCTTTGTTTCGTTGCGCAATCTGTGGGTTGTTCAGATTTATACCGTTCACCTTGTTGGCTCTTGGTGTGGGTAACAGGTTGCTTACCGACAAATCCCTCAATTTTGCGGAATATACCTGCCCTGACGCTC
>UMCX01059098.1_pt1 | contig 13654 bp, 10 predicted proteins | sample 1964341 | NCBI WGS metagenome assembly UMCX01 (sample SAMEA4835979, study PRJEB28245) | human gut metagenome | biome: gut microbiome; material: fecal sample | place: Denmark | collected 2008
GTGTGGGATAAGGTAAAAGAAGAAATCCAGGAATTCCAGGCTGAAGTCGCCCACATGGATAAAGAAAAGGCTGAAGCCGAATTCGGCGATGTCATGTTCAGCCTCATCAATGCTGCCCGCCTCTACAAAATCAATCCGGACAATGCACTGGAACGCACCAACCAGAAGTTCATCAACCGATTCAACTATGTAGAAGCACACAGCATCAAGGAGGGTAAAAATCTCCATGACATGACGCTGGAAGAAATGGATAAGCTATGGAATGAAGCGAAAGTACTGGAAAACAAAAAATGAATATCAGTTCAGGGTAAATACATTTCTTTATTTACCCTGAACAATGTATTCTTAGAAAGCTGCTTGCCTTAGTATCGTTTCTTGTAAGGGAACCAAATCAACGTATTCCTTTTTACCAGTATGTACGTTTAACAGACGTACATGTATTTTCCCATGGTGAAATGTCGCCTGATGATCATCTATATATTGAAAACGTGTATTTTCCAATGGCTCGTACAGATAATCACTAAAGCCTTTGGCATACACACGGCCTTGAAATTCTTTAGCCTTGATGGGATATGCAAAGAATTGTGCACCATAAGCAAAATATGTTTCTCCCTTTAAATCCTTACAAGTACGCACATTAGTATTAAAAGACAACGAGAAAGAATCCTTGCTTTTAAAATTACGTTCAATGATTATATAATCTCCTTCCAATTTATAAGTTTCACTGCACCAGACACTTGTAGCCCAACTCGGTTTACGTATCTTCAATACCATCCTCATTGATTCCTGCAGATTTAAATGGAAATTGAAATGGTTCTCCATCGGATAGTCCGTCTCATTCTCTATACGAATATTCTTCCCATCCAACTTTGTATCCAACACACAAGGGGCCAGAAAATTAGCGACCAAAGTGTTTTTTCCTTGCTGCATCCAAGCCTTCTGCAAAAAATAGGGAGTGATTCTACCCGCATTAGGCACACAGCACACGGCAACATCCTGATGGACAGGAGAATACTTATAACGTGTTTGTTTGCGGTCGGGTTCATTGTCCCCATTCCGAGTCCCCATCATTTCATATGAATTATCTGTTTTCAAATAAGCAATACAAGAGTGATACGGATGTCGGGCTCCTTGCGCCGCATTATAAAATATGTTCTCAGCCAATTCAGCATACTTCGTCAATCCCGTTTTCTGAAAAAGGACAGAGTAACTATCCATCAACTCATGCAGCGAACAATATTCATATCCAGTATGCGTAGCATCAGCCAATCGTTCTGCAATCCATTCATCACCAATAGCCCCCCCAGTAGGAGTCACGACATCAGCTATCTTTTGTAAATAATCTGCCAAAGCTTGTTTCACTTGCTTATCTTCTAACATACTAGCAGCAACAATCAAAGAACGTAGATGCTCGTAAGTATGAACAGCATGACATTTCAGCTTATAATTTTTATTCAAAACATTAGTCAATTGAGCATCCTGCTCCCACGAAAAGAAGTGGGAATAATCCATATAAAGGAATGCTGCATATTCCAAATATTTTCTGTTACCCGTCAACTCATACATCCGATCCAATACATCAGTAAAAGTAAGTCCATGAGCCACTCCACCATTATACTCCTTCCCTGTATCAAACGGATGAGATTTATAGATCGGATAATTCTGCATTACATTATCCACAGCTCGAACCAAAGCATCCCATACTTTTTTTTCACCCGTAGCTTCATAATAACCCAACAAGCCACGGTAGAGGGTAGACTTAGCCCATAACTCTCCATTCTCTCCTTTAAACTGATAACGCAGTTCTGGAGTATATATACCTAAATAGCCGTCACTATCTTGTGTTTCCAAAATACGTTCAATGTATGCCTTGACTTCAGCAATATGCTGTCTGTCGTCCAGTAACAATACATTGCGTAAATAACCATCCCACCAGTTAGACTGACTCTCTGAATTCCACCACTTGTATTGCTCTTCTCCTTCCGCATCACCCTCCTTATTGTTACCCAAATCTTTCAACTTACTGCCCCGATGTAAACGTTCGCTACTATAAATAGGGTCATCTATCAAATCAGGAATCAGATATTTAAGATTTCCAATAAAACCTTTTACATCAGCCTGCATCTGTTCCTTCAACCAACCGGTAGGTTTCACTTCACCAAACAATAAACTGGTAAATTCAGGCATCGGTTTCATTTGCTCAATAATGCTTTGTTCATTGGTCTGTGCTCTTACCATAAAGGTAGAGCACAGACACAATATTATAATCCAACTAGTCTTCATCTTCATGACAATGATATTTCACGTAAATATTTCATATTCTCAACTGGAGTATCACGAGGAATCTCACATCCGGCCATCATAATCCAGTTCTCACGTGGAATACTGGATTTCACTTCTTCATACTTAGCCTTAATCAACTCCCTGGTACCATCCATGACAACCGTAACCGGATCAAGATTACCACAAACCATCACTCCTTCTCCCATCACCTGATACACTTCAGCCACATCCACCATCCAGTCAGCATCCAGAATGTCAAGATCTGTTTGAGCTAATGAGGAAAGGATATGAGTGATATTCCCACAAATGTGCAACTTTACAATGGCTCCATGTTCATGAATAAAAGCAAATAATTCCTTATGTAGCGGCAGACAGAATTCATCATACATATCCTGAGATATTTGTGAACAGACTGCATCTCCCACTCCAATAATATTAGCACCAGCTTCAATCTGGGCTAAGGCAAAATTCTTTGCCATCTGCAAACATTTCTGTTGGAGAGCTTTTACCATATCCGGTTCCATAATCATGTTCATCATCAGTTCTGAAATACCACAAAGATCAGCACATTCAGCCAAGGGCCCTTCCACCCAACCTATAATAGGAAAAGGTACGCCCAGTTTTTCACGAAAAAGTTTCACGCCATTAATCCTGTCCAAGGTACGGGGACAAGCATATACATCCGGAATCTCCAGTTTTTCCACATCCTCCATACAAGTAATGAGTTTATCCGCTTTGGGAGAACTGTCTCCATCAAACGTGATCTTTGCCCCAAAGGCGGCCGTTTCTCTATTAGGATCTGAAATGACACTTACAGCATCATGATCATACATTTCAAGCAACTTCATATTCGATTCTACCAATATATGGTAGTCATTCATAAATTCACTGTATGTTTTTCCATACTGGGTGGCTGCATGCATCATCAATATCGGATGAAAATAGTATCTTCCATCGTTCGTTTTAGGGGTAGCAAGCATCCTATGTGTTCTTTCTAATTTTGCATTCATAATATTTCTGTTTTTAATTAATTATTCAGCCGATTGCTTTACATGGGACCCCAGTAAAGCATAATATAAAATATAAATCTCACCGATTATGACTATAATCCATGTCCAGCGCCATACACCTCCCATGGCATCGGCAAACATTCCCTGAAAGAGAGGCAGTAACGATCCACCGATAACCCCAATCATAAACACTCCTGAGGCAACAGAAGTATATTTACCTAATTTATTCACGGATAAGGTAAAGATAGAACCCCACATCACGGAGTGAAAGAAGCCCACAATTACCAAAAACCACGGATTGTCAAACGCAATGGCCATCAGTGTGGACAATCCAGCAAAAACTGCAGCAAAAGCCAGTTGGGTGCGTGGCGAAATACGGTTCAAGGAACTAGAAATCAAACGCCCTACCAGCATGCCTCCCCAATAGAGTGTAGCCATCAATGCGGGAATAGCAAAATCAATACCTCCAATAGTAAGGGCATCCATTCCCAAGAAGAAGAATTTATGTCCCAATTTTTCCAGTTCAATGGCATACAAATTTATATTGGCTCCCACACAGACTTCCACTCCAACATAAAAGAAAATGGCAATGACCCCTAATGTTAAATGGCTGAAAGACCAGACTGACTTTTCCAGCTTTTCACCTGCCTCGGCTTTTGTTCCTTCAATATCCGGCAATTTCATTCTTGTTAATATCAAAGTGACAAATGCGAATACAGCCATAAGTACTAGAAATGAGATTTGTATCTGACTAATCTCAACTTCCTCCATAGACAAGCCACCGAATACAATTCCTGTTACAAAAAAAGGAGCCAAAGTCGTACCAACCGAATTTGCCGAACCACCAATATTCAAACGCTGGACAGGCTGGGTATTCTTCACATCACAAGCTGTAAGATAAGGATTTATAACAACTTGTAAGATAGTGGCGGCAGCCCCAACCACATAAGAACCCAGCAGAAAGATGACATATCCCCAGGGAATAACAGCAGAGGCTATCAGGAAATGGGAATCTGGAAACTTAACTGTATATACAGAAGAAAGCCAGAATATCCCCAATCCTATAATCAAAATAAGCAAAGCCTGAATCAATGTACGTTTGTATCCGTACTTTGTCACCCAAGCAGAACCAATACCACCAGTCAAAGGATAAGCCATAAACCACGCAAAAGAAATAAGTGTAGCAAAAGTATTCTTCAAGTCACCGGCATTACTAAGAAATACCGCCTTCAACGGTCCTTGGAATTGTCCGTTTGCCGTTGTCAAAAAACCGACAAAAAAGAACAATATGACCAAAGTTATAAATGGAGATAAATAATTTATCTGTTTTTGTTGTGTCATAACTATAACTTTTTACATCGATTCAACCAATGTAAATTTCGCAGATTTCAGTTGCTCACAATTACAACCTATCATCACCTCGAAATCTCCAGGTTCACATACATAGTTCAAATCATAATTATAGAATTTCAGAAGTTCTGGAGTTATCTCAAAATCAATATCAACCGATTGACCTGCTTTTATAAAAACTTTCTGGAATCCTTTCAATTCCTTCAACGGTCGAATAATACTGGCAGCAACATCACGAATATATAGTTGCACAACTTCATAACCATCTCTGTCTCCACTGTTAGTTACCGTCACAGTAGCAGTCAATCGGCCTTTTTCATTCATTTTATTAGCACTCAATTTCACATCACCATAGTCAAAACGAGTATAGCTCAATCCATAACCAAATGGGAACAAAGGTTCATTGGATACATCCAAATAACCACTACGGAATTTCTGAAACCATTTATCCATAGGTTTACCCGTATTCTTATAATTATAATAAAGCGGTAATTGCCCCACATTCTGCGGCCAGGAAGAAGTCAGTTTACCACTCGGATTCACGTCTCCAAACAGAACATCACCTATCGCATAGGCTGCTTCTGTACCACCGAACCATACATTCAGAATAGCAGATAAATTCTTTTTTTCCCAATTAATTGTCAATGGACGCCCTGTAAATAAAACTAACACTATAGGTTTACCCGTAGCAACCAAAGCCTTCAATAACTCTTGCTGTGGTTTAGGTAAATCCAAATTCGAACGGCTACTGGACTCTCCACTCATTTCAGTGGATTCTCCTAAAGTCGCTACCACAATATCCGCCTTACCGGCAACATCTAAAGCCTCGGTCAGAATTTCTTCATCAGAACGGTTGTCTTTCTCAAATTCTTTACCAAAATATACACGCCGTGCATATTCCTCACTTTCAAAGGGCTGGCATCCTCTTGCATATAAAATTTCTGCTTGGCCTCCAGAAACTTCTTTTAATCCTTCTACAACAGTAGCAGCTCTATAAATATCATGTGGATAAAACCACGGTCCTAACATCATAGGGCGATTATTGCCATGTGGGCCAATTACAGCAATTTTGCTATTCTTCTTCAAAGGCAATAAATTATTTTCATTTTTTAACAAAACAAAACTTTCCCCTGCTGCCTGCCGTGCTTTTGCACGATGTTCCTTTGTAAAAAAGTCTTTTGAAGGCCGAGTAACATCACAATATTTATAGGGATTTTCAAACAAACCCAATTTATATTTCGCTTCCAAAACACGGCGGCACGCCTGGTCTATCAATTTTATGGATACTTTCCCAGTCTTTACGGCTTCAGGTAACATATAATGATAAGCATAGGCTTCCATATCAATATCCGTACCAGCTTCTAAAGCACGAATAGTGGTCGAAACCGGATCACCGATACCATGACGTACCAAATCATTAATAGAAGCATAATCAGTCACAACCAAACCTTCAAATCCCCATTGTTTGCGCAACACATCATCTAATAACCACTTATTAGCTGTAGCCGGAATATTGTCCACCTCATTAAACGAAGACATTACCGTCTCAGCTCCCGCTTCAACTGCAGCTTTATAAGGATTGAAGTAATCGTTGTACATACGTAGGCGACTCATATCTACTGTATGATAATCGCGCCCGGCATCAGGTGCACCATATAATGCAAAATGTTTCACACAAGCCATAATTTGTGTATTAGTGGCATAACCTGGCTCTCCCTGATAACCTTTAACCATTGCCTTGGCTATCTCACCTCCCAAAAATGGATCCTCACCAGCACCTTCAACAATACGTCCCCACCGCGGGTCTCTTGTGATATCCACCATAGGACTAAATGTCCAACAGATGCCATCAGCACTTGCCTCAATAGCAGCAGTACGAGCCATTGCCTCTATTTGCTCCAAATTCCAAGTAGAAGCCATGGCCAAAGGTACTGGGAAAGCTGTCTCATACCCATGAATAACATCCATAGCAAACATTAAAGGAATTTTTAGACGACTTTCTTTCATTGCTACATCTTGCAATGCCTTCACTTTTTCCACTCCTTTAGCATTCAACATAGACCCTACACCTCCTTTACGTATTTGCTGGGCCACCTTATTCCCTTCACTGGACAGTTCACCGGAAACTACATCGCCACCAGAAATCTGATGTAGTTGTCCAATCTTTTCCTCCAATGTCATTTTCCCCATCAACTCTGTAATGAATTTATCCATATCAACATCAGGCTTTGTTTTCGATTCCTGTGCCAAAACTCCCAATGACAAAATCAGGGAAATAAATACAAATAATTTTCTCATGATATCAGTATTTTTAGTTCGTTAGTTTTTTCTTATTCTTAATACAAGAGGGCATATTACAGATGTCACAGCCATAAGGCCTCTTTTTCACATTCTTCCCTATTGCCACAATCCCACTGACTGATTTCACCGGCAGCATTAGGCAAGAATCTGTCAGTTGAATGCCAGTCATTCCTTCTGGGAAGAAACGGAACAGTTTCTTTTGTTCCGAAAGATGCCAATTACAATAGCCGGGACTATAATTATTGCTTATCTGCATACCTTCCCTCCCTGCTTCTTGTATCAATATATCCATCAATAAGGAAACGGTAGCCTCTGCCAGAACCGAACCGACCGCATCTGCCACGAAAACACGCAGGATATCGTCTTCCTGTTTTAATTTTCCAACATAATCATCAAATTCATTTCCGATAGTAACTGTAAACAAAACGTAATATTCTGCATCCTTCATAGCATGAGCAATAATAAGACCAGGGAAAAAATCACTATCACCCAGCCTCAATTGCCCCTTACCGCAGACTCTCCCCTCCGTCAACACATATCCATAGTGAAGCGAAATTCGGTCCTGTAGCTCTCCCAGCACTTCCTGAATAATTTTCCGGACTCCCTCATCAGGAAGATGATTGCCATATCCCATCAAAAGATACACCTCATGTATATCTACGGCCAGGTCATCAAGTTTTCCGTCAAAGAATCTGATAGCATCCATAGTTCATTGTATTACCGTCCGGTTATATTTATCCAAAGCACCATAAAAAGCTTCTATATTAACATGGGAAGTATGAGGAGGCACGTCGCAACCGGAAGAAAGAATGAAATTCCGGTAATTCGCAGTTTCCTTCAGCAATTTGATAACAGCATTTTCCAGTTCCATAGGCGATGCCTGCTGAAAAAGAGAAACCGGGTCAATATTGCCCATGACAAGTCGATTATCCGGACACTCCTTCAATGCTTCCACCATATCAATATTATTACCAAAATGATAAGCCTTCGAACCGGTCTTCACCATGGCATCCGTACAATGTCCTGCATTTCCACAGTTATGGAGTATGACTATAAAAGTCTCATCTTGTACAGCATCCACAATTTTTTTTATGTATCTGGAAGAAAACTCACAGCAACCATCATTGGACATCAAACCTGCTGCAGGTTCAGCAAGTACCACCCCTTGTATCCCCTGTTTCTTTAACTCCAAACAATAGTTTGTTAGAAAAGTGGTACATTTAGACAGTAGTAGTTCAGCAGTCTCAGGCTCACAATAGCAGCTCATCAGAAATTCAGACATATCATACAAGCGCCCAGCCAAAGAAAAAGGCCCAATCATTCCTCCAAATACCGGCTTATCCGTGATATTCTCCACAGCCAGTCTATTCGCCAGCAAATATTGGGGAATACGTGCACTCATCATATCAGGAATTTCCAACTTTTCTACTGACTCAAAATCAGAGACCAAACGTCCCACAACTGTCGGAATATCATCCTTAGGAAAATCAATTGTGGCACCAAAAGCCTCCGCCTCCACCGTTAAATCCATAATGACCGAACAAGCAGCCGCAGGATATTTATCATTCAAAGCTTTAATAGCTTCATAATGTACCCGTCCGTCTGTAACAGCCTCATACACGGTCTTACCTACCAATTCAATTCCCGGATGTGTCATAATCGGTATAGCAATCCGTTGTCTATTATCAAGGATATCTTGTATCCAAATGTCCATATTTTCCATAATATGTTCTTTTTATTTATTAATTTATGTAAGTACCCCTATCACTCACCAAGGTCTTTTTATCTACATAAGAAATCATTGTTTCCTTGCGTGGAAAGCAAAGAAACTAAACAATACAATTCCGCAAAGACTCTTCCAAGGCATTCATAGTCAAATCTTTTCCAATAACACAAAGTTTCATTGGAATATCATCGACAAACTCCAGATCAGTTATCTGATAATCATGAGATACATATTCTATCGAATGCCATTTTCCTCCTCCACATGGAAATATCCCTTTCAAACGATAGATATCTCCATAAATTCCTGTATTCAATCTTCCAAGTAACTGTTCAAATTTAAAAAGATCCAATACACCTTTTCCCTCAAAAGAACAAGTCTCAAAGTCATTGGGAATTTGATTGAAGACCGTAATGAAGGGCATGCCATTTGAAGCCTCATTCATTACATCCTTTTTTAAGTAATCAAACAAGGATGACTCATTTATAAAGACCGGACAATGCGGATGGATTTTTTCCAATAAACTACACAACCTTTCCAACTCCTTTTGTTCGCAACAAGCGGATTTGCTGATAAAAAGTATATCACTAAAACGCACTTGATCTTCAAACAAACCTTTGGAAACTTTCAACCAGTCTGCATAATTTACAGCATCCACAACCGTAATGATCTGATATAACCGATAATGCTCTTTCACTCTGGCAGAACAAAAGATACGCTTTACGTCTGATAAACGGGCAACCCCAGTCGGCTCCAATAACAGATAACGGGGAGCTACACGTACCGCTATATCCGATAATTTATCTTGTAGGGTCACAGCACCGCTGCAACAAATACAAGAGGAAACAATACTATCAAGCTCCACATCCAACCGCTCCAGTAATCCGCTGTCTATATCCACTCTGCCAAACTCATTTTCCAATACCATCAGCTTACTGTCCGAATAGATTCCATGCTCTATCAGAGTTTGTATAAGGGTAGTTTTCCCGGCCCCTAAAAAACCTGAGATAATATTTACCCTTATCTTATTCAAGTTCATATCAGCCATATCAAATCCACACCAGTTCTATTATCAAGCAACACCCAATAGTTCTTTCGCCTTGATTACAGCAGAATTTGCACTATCGCTGTAACCGTCCGCACCTATTTCCTCTGCAAAACTGGAACTTACGGGAGCTCCTCCTACCATAACTTTCACTTTATCGCGTAACCCGGCCGCCTTCAATGCCTCAATAATAGTCTTCATATAAGGCATAGTAGTCGTAAGCAGTGCACTCAGTCCAACCAAATTCGCACCATGCTCCTTCACTGCTGTAACAAACTTATCTGAATCCGCATCTACCCCTAAATCTACCACTTGAAAACCGCAGCCCTCGAACATAGAGCCTACCAGGTTTTTGCCAATGTCATGCAAATCGCCTTTTACAGTCCCAATGACAATAGTTCCCAATTGCGAGGTAGCTTCATCCCCCTTTAATAGAGGCTGTAACAAGGATAAGGAAGCTTTCATAGCCCTGCCGGCCATCAACAGCTCCGGAACAAAAGCCTGCTGTTTCTCAAACCGGTCACCTATTTCTTCCATTGCCTTAATCAGATAGTTATCTATCAATCCTTTAGGTTCTAATTTTTCCTCAATAGCAACTTGAGTAATTTCAGCTGCAATCTTATGCTTTCCTGTCAAAATTGCATCATAAAGTAATTTTAAATCTGCCATAGCTCATTCTTTTTATATATTGTAAATACCTATTATTCTATTTATAGTGAATAACCATCGACCCATTAGCCTCCACTTCAATCATATCCCCTTTTCTTATCCTCTCACCAGTCAGAATATTAACACCCTCAGATTTACTAGACAAACGTTCCTCAAAACGTTTCCAATCTATTTTCTGCGGTTGAGATGCTCCATTAATAACAATCATCACACATTCAGAATCATTATAACGAAAATACGTGTAAACATTATTCCGTGGAACATAATGCATCAATTTCCCTTCATAAACAACCGAATTGTTTTTTCTAAAATGTAACAAGTTACGTGTATGAGCAAACATTTCTTGCTGCAAATTTGTCCGCTCTTCCGTATGGAATAAATTAATCATATCTCCTTTCCAGCCACCCGGAAAATCCATACGACATTGATGTGCACCTCCACGAGAATCATCAGAGAATAACAATTCTGTACCATAGTATATTTGTGGTAAACCACGAGTAGTAGTAATAAAAGTCATAGCCTGCTTCACCTTCCTAATATCTTTACCAAGCATATTATAAATACGGGACATATCATGGTTATCAGCAAAAACCACCAATGATCCACCAGCATCCTCATAAAGAAAGTCTTGTGCAATCATATTATAAATAGCTTTAGTACTACCTCCCCATGCTTCATTATCACTAGCAAGTCCCATAACCAAAGAACGTTCTAAAGGAAAATCCATAGCCATTGGCAAATGACTGGCAAAACCATTCTGTTTCTGTTTATCACCCAGCCAATAAGCAATAATCCCCGGATCATTTCCCCATACCTCACCGACAAACTTCATGTTAGGGTATTCATTTCGAATCGCTTGTGTCCATAACTGTCCTTCATATCCCATATAAAAATAGGTATCTACCCGCAAAGCATCCAAATCTGCATACTCAATCCACCAGATAGCCATCTGGATCAGATACTTCAAGACATATGGATTAGATAGATTCATATCCGGTAATGATTCTACAAACCATCCTTTTGTACAAAGTTCCTGATCAGTTGTCGCTGCATACGGGTCACTAAAGGAATATAGAGCATAATTACTCTGAGTGAAAGTATCAAAACAAGTTACCCAGTCTTTAAAAGGTAAATCCCTCATCCACCAATGTCCCGAACCACAATGATTGGGCACAATATCTTGTATTATTTTAAGACCTTTGGAATGTGCTTCACTTACCATTTCTTTATATAATTCATTCGTTCCAAAATGAGGATCTATATTATAATAGTCAGAAATGGCATAATGATGATAAAATTGGTTATCTTCAAGTAAAGGAGTAGACCAAATGGCAGTTATCCCCAAATCGGCCATATAATCCAGATGATCCATAATTCCACGAATATCACCACCGTGACGGGTTTCTAAGCCTTTACGGTCTAAAATCTGAGAAGCCCCTTTAATACAATCATTGTCCATGTCACCATTGGCAAAACGATCCGGCATGATTAAATAAATCACATCAGAAGAAGTAAGTCCTTCACGATTCTCAGCTCCTTCTCTACGCGGAAAAATTTCATAAGGAATTTTAAGTTTCCTATCGCCCTTCTCTACTTCCAATGTATACCTACCAACCTTGTCAACTATTACATCAACAAAAAGATAGTTAGGACTTTCAGCATTATGAATTGAGCTCACTGACATTCCCGGTTCAAGTACCCTCACTATTGCATCCTTCAGATTCTTACCATAAAGCATCAATTGCAAATCCGTATTCATATTTGCCCACCAGCAGAGCGGATTAATCCGCTCTACTTTCTGTGCAGATATGGAACACGTATATCCCAACATCAGCCACATAAAAATGAAGAATGAACAATATTTCATATTATTTCTTCTGATAGAATACATAATGACCAGTCAAATCATTAAACTTAATGTAATAGTTCCCGGCTTTCGTCACAGAAATCTTTTCACCGTCTAATACTCCTTTACCATAAGGAAAAGTTTTTGCAGACCAGATAGTTGAACCACTTTGGAAAACCAGTTCTCCAGTAGTTAAAGTTACATCATCAACAATCCAAATATGTGGATCATAATAGGCCTGTGACAGTGTCTGAGTGGTACTAACTCCTGAACCAACCAACTGCATTTCAGTATAAACAAGTGCACTACTCGCATCATATTCCTTTATACTATATGTCATTTGAGAGGTACTTGCGGTAATAATATAATAACCATCTTTATCTAACTCAAAGTTACCACCGGAAAGTGATAAAGCACCATCTTTTTTTCCATACATAGTATAAGTGTTCAAATCACCATCATTAATGAATTTGAATTGTCCGGCGTATGTTGTGGGATCGAAGCCACGAATGAATCCAGTATATTGATCAATACCCAGAGGATCATCCCTAAACATTACATAACGATAGTTTGCAATATCCCAGACATTCGGATCAACAAAATAAACACCAAACATAGAACCTATAAGATGTAACGGTGCCATAGCAAAAGAGGTTACATTCAATTTCACCTTAGAAGATGAATATAATACTGGTAAAACCGGTTCTGATGAGCCTAATACCATAGGTCTTGCCATAATACGTACCTCCAAATCTGTAGCCACATCAATAGGCTGATTCAATTTATGCATAATAGAATTCAAATTATCTGAAGTCAGATGTTTTTGAAAAATATTATTCCCAGCAACTATTTCTTGTGCATTGGTAAAATCATTTCCAACCACGTCAAGTTGTAATGTGTAAGTGGAAGAAATATCTTTACCAAAATCAGCTGCCGACCATGAAATAACAAAAACTGTATCTTTGGCATTATCTGCTGTACAGATCAATGGAATATCAGTGTCTACCGCAACATTTTCCGGTCCATTATCAGGAGTTACTACAACTTCTTCCATATTATTCTCGCATGAAAAGAATAAAGTGGAAAATAAGAATATCCCTAGTATATAGTTTATTTTCTTTTTCATAATCTATCTATATTAAAAGTTCTATTATCTTTAATATCCAATATTTTGTACAAGATTTGGATTAGCCATCACATCCGTAACAGGAAGCGGGAACAAGTTCAAATTATCACTCACTCCGATACCATCTTTTGTTCCTCCCTTCCACTGCCATACGTAACTGCCTGAAGTATAAAGTCCATAACGAATTAAGTCCGTACGACGAAAACATTCCCAATAAAATTCACGGGAACGTTCATCCAAAATATCGTTCAGAGTAATATTCTCTACATTAGCCGATTGGTTACCAAATGCTCTTTCCCTT